>Ga0315900_10000483_pt1 | contig 69431 bp, 90 predicted proteins | sample LakEriMetagenome_FD_203521 | JGI IMG/M metagenome (GOLD analysis project Ga0315900, IMG submission 203521) | Freshwater fungal communities from buoy surface, Lake Erie, Ohio, United States - Buoy 12 MA114 | ecosystem: Environmental > Aquatic > Freshwater > Lake > Lake biofilm | place: USA: Lake... | reverse complement strand
GTGCGGCATAATTCCAGAAGACAATCCTAATTGTTTGACTGCGCTTGCTGTGTTCCAGCACAAGGTCAAGACCATCAAGGACGAGAAGACCGTGATCTTCATACGTGATGCGACAGCCGTATAACGGGCCGCGTGGTTGTAGCCGTGGCTCTGCATGGCTACAACCACGCTGTTATGCGGGGGCTTTTTCGGTATTCAGGCATTAGGCCAGTGGCCAGTAACAACCAAAAACACGAACATGAAGTACATACAGACCAACGAGCTACAGGCTCAAATTAACTGGGAGGCCATCATGCCGATGAGCCGCTACGCCGGAGGCCACGACGAGCAAATGAAGGCGCTCTTCAAAGGCTCAAAGGTTCTTGGCCATTGGAACGAAGGCGACTACCAAGGTCAAGTGGCGACCTGCGTACAACTGGCCGATGGGCGTGTAGCAGTCTACAACGACTACTACGGATCATGCTCCGGCTGCGATTCGTGGGAAGATGCCACCGATGCCGATGTGCGGAAGCTGTGCATCGACCTTTCCAACAGCGCCTACGTGTTCGCTACGCTGGAAGATGCGATGGCATGGATGGAGAACGAGGCCAAAGGTGACAAGTCGGAATGGTGCCGATGGAACGAGTGCGCCGTTCATCTTCTCGATGCGGTTCGGCGTGGCGATGTTGGTTATTCAGATCCCGCATAACGGTCTGACAGTTACCGATGGCACCACACTCACAAACATTTCAAACACTGACAAGCCATGAACACAAAGACGACATTTCAACCTCGCACAGTGGGGCTATTGGTAACTACTCTGTTAGCGGCAGTCCTTTCTTCATGCGGGAATAGCCTGTGCGATGGAAGGCTTGTATGTAAGTATTATGAGCCACGCCGCACCTATACGCAGATGATGCTTATCGGCAAGGTGTGGATGCCTCAGGTTCGTGTTGATGATGAGGATTGGGTGTTTATGGTCAAAGGCTTTAATGGCAAAGACACCATTACCGAGCGATTCGAGGTGACCGAGGTGTGGTGGAATGATGCCGTAGTGGGTAGCTGGGTCGAATTTCAGGATTGCCGCTAACTAGATGATTGTACCTAGTCCACCAAACAAACGACAGCAAACGACAGCAAACAGATGCGGCCAACCTATGAGAACTCAGGTTCCCTAAAAGCAGAGGGACGAATCTGACGCTAAGGCGCTGTTATGTGCAGTTAAAGCTGAAAAACATGAACACAAGACAAACATCAATTGATGCTTACAGAAACCTCGTTGAAGGTGGGGTGTTGGCTGAAAAGAACAGGGTAGTGTACAAGCATTTGTTTCACAGCGGGGCAACAACACAAAAGAAAACAGAGCGGTTCTTTAATGACAGAACATACACGCTTAGACCTCGTTTTGCTCAATTGGAAAAGATGGGGTTGATTGAATGTGTTGGAGAAGAGGTTTGTGAAGAAACGGGGAAAAGAAATATGTTGTGGGATGTTACCAATAGAGTTCATCCGATAGAAATACAGCCAGCATTAGACTCTAAGAAAGATAGAGTAAAAAATGCTTTGGATGCCCTAAGGCAATTGTATCGAATCAAGCACACAGCAACAGACGATGATTGGAAAAACGTGGCCGATTTAATCAGTTGCATATAATAATTGAGTTTAAAAAGATATGCTGAAGCGCAAGACACCACTGAAGAGCAAGACCAAGCTCTCTCCAAAGAAGAAGACCAACAAGCTGTTGGGTATCATCCAAGGGAACGACCCTGCCATCATCGACAAGTTGAAGGAGAAGGGGTTGGTCAGGAAGGCCAGCACCCTGTCCACCAAGCGCAAGCCCACGGGGGAGAAGGAAGTGTTCAAGGAGATTTGGGATGAGCGTCCGCACGAATGCTACATCTGCGGGGTGTTCATCAAGGAAGCGATGGCAATCAACTTTTCCCACGCTCTGCCCAAGGGCAAGTTCCCTGAGTTCAGGCTTAGGAAGGACAACATTTTCATCAAATGCGCGGAGTGCCACATGAGGTGGCATACGTGGGGCAAAGAACTTCGCACCTCCGCCAAGTGGGGCAAGTTCTTCACCAGATACGACAAGCTCTATGAAGAGTCGTACAAAAAGCCTAAATTCACGGTCGCTAAAAAGCAATGACCCGGGTGGCTATCATTATACTTTGTTTGTTAACTATCTCCTGCAACCCGCAGAAGAAGTTGAACAGGCTGTTGATGAAGTACCCCGAACTTCGTGATACCGTTGTGATCCACGACACTGTGGAAGCTGTGGTGGAGTACGTAAGGGCCGACACCGTGTTGCGCTGGCGCAATGGCGATACCATCTACCTGAGCAAAGATCGGCTGCGTGTACGGACGGTGGTCAACCACGACACCATCTGGCAGAGGGGCGAGTGTCTCTCTGATACTGTGTTCGTCCCGGTCAGGTATGAAGTTCCTGTGGTCCAGCCAACAAAGACAGTACAGCACATCCCTTGGTGGGTGTGGGTGATGTTGGGCCTTTCGTTCGTTACCGTAATGCTTAACAGTCTTCGAAAATGAAGTGGAAGCTTTCTGATATTCTTGGCAACAATAAACCAGCAACCATCAGGGTTGTTGTCAAAAAAGGCAAAAATCAAACACAGCCATATTCTGTGTCTATTGACGATTACGGAAATGGACCCCTTGTGGCCATGCGTGAACGCTACTCAGATCTCAAGGGCGCAAAGCGTGGTGCTCTCCGCAAAATCGGGGCATGGAATGGCAGCACCATCAATCAAGAAGCTGTTATTGATGGAAAAAAGTTCTTGATAGTTTTTACTGTTATACAATGAACCTGCTTCAATTCACGCTGAAGACCTCGCCGTCCGTATTGTACGTGGCTGGCGTATACATGGTCGGCCCCGTATCTCTCGTCATTGATGGCGAATGGATGGCCGCGCTATGCACGTTCCTTGCTGGCGTGTGCATCGTGCTTGGTATGTTGCTTGGCGCTGCCCTGCATCGGCACAAGCTGGTTCATTCACGCCTTTCGGGATATATTATCTCGGTGGTCCACAACTCGGAGGAGGGGCTCCCTAGCGAAGCTGTTGCCGCTGCGTACTGCGACCACGTTAACGAAAACCCGCTAGGATGATCCTGTTTATCTATTCCCTTGCCGTATGCATTGCCTTTGCTGAAGCATGGCGCGATGCCGATGCCATTGCAGTAAATGCACCTATCGACCACGCGGCGCGATGGATGGACAGGGCCGTGATCACTGCCGTGTTGATGCTGGTACTTGTTGGCCTTGGCGCGCTTAGCTTTTGGAACAGCGTTTACACCGCCATCGGATCGGCGTTCCTGTTCTCTGCCGCGTTCCGCTACCGGCTGAACACCTTGCGCGATCTTCCGTTCGACTACGTCAGCACGTCGAACGTATACGATAGCGTGTTCATCGGCCTTTTCGGATTTAACGCTGGACGCACCGCATACCTCACCAAAGCAATCATCACCGTCACCGCGCTGGTGGCATACTACTAAATGAACAAGGTCCTTCGCATAGCAATAGCGCGGGCAAAAATCAAACGCCGTAACAAATGCCGATCAACCCAATCCCCGAACGCGTCAACCTCGCATCCAAGTATAACCTTGGTCTTTACGCTGATGGCCGAAAGGTCACGCTGGCTGCTGAAATCGCTGCTGGCCGTCTTCAAAAAGCAGCGTTCGCAGACCTCTACGCACGATACACGACCATCGGGTGGAGCGAGGCCAAGATCGGCCAGTTGACGCCGTTCTGTGCGGCGTGGGAGAACGAGGTGTGGGGGACCAACCCGCTGCCGGTAATGAACGGCGGGAAGCCGTTTTTCTGCGGGTCGAGGGTGGCGATCGAGATGGGCATGGGCCTGTGGGCGATCAATTACCCACTGACGTGGCACTTCGGGAAGGGGATCGGCAACGGACCCGGCTACGTGTACCCCGACGCCCGATCCCCCAAGGGCTACGGCGGCACGGCCTTCGAGCACTGGGCCGACGCGTGGATCGACGATGACGGCTTCGCACTGCGGGTGAACGACCTCGGCACCACGGCGCACCGCCTGCGCCCCATCTTCCGATCCACCACCTACGGCTTCGAGGGCACGGTGGGCGCTTACCATGAGCTGGCCGAGCTGGATCAGTTCGCGGTTAACGGTCCCTACGGTAACGGCTTTAAGTCCGGCATCATCTACTGCGCCGTGGTGGGGTGGGATATGGGATCCGCGTCCCGTATCGGCAACCTGTACATCACCAACGTGGACGCCGCGCTGGTACTGGTGCGCTCGACGCCCGCACAGGTGGAAAAGCTCACGGCGATGAACGGCAACGTGGCGGGTATCCTGTCCATCGGCGGGGCTGGTGGCACGGTACACGTCAAGGACTACGAGTGCGACGACTTCCCGTGCAAGTTCATGGCCCGCGCCCAACTGACCGCCGCCGGTGCGGTGGTGCGTGAAGCCGGTGGAGCCATCAAGGTGGACTTCGGCAAGACCGAGACGGGCGTGACGCCGGAGAGCCGCGGCCCGTGGAAAGGCACGATCATCGCCGACCTGAAGGGGCAGTTCGCCGCGCAGTTCGACATGGACAGCCTCGCCACCGCCTTTGTTAAGGTGGACAGCGCCTTCGTGCTGGACCCGACCCTTGAGGGCGGACAGCCGCAGGAGTGCCGCCTTGATGCCACCGTGAAGCGGTTCGACTGCGGGGCCAATAGCATCCACGTTGTGCGCGGCCCCGTATACCCCGCGCGTGTCGGTCCTTACGGCAGCGCCAAGATCGAATGGACAACGGCAGACGGGTGTCGCATCAACGGCGTGTCAGTATCTCCGGCGATCGCCACTGGCGCATCCAAGCGCCTCGGCTTCCAGCGGTGGAACGGCAGCGCATGGGCACCGGCCTTCAACCATGCCGCTGGTACCCCCGCCTATGTATTCGGCACGGAGACGGCCCCTCCGCCCACCGGTGGTGGCACTACGCCACCTCCGCCTCCTCCTCCGCCGCCCAGCACCACGCCGCTGTACAGCGCCACCAATGTGAGCGTTACCCGCGACACCTACCGGATGGCATTTGCCGCGCCGATCACGGTCAGCCGCATCGTGCTTACCGGGTACAAGCCCGGAACGATGAATTACAACAGCCTTGCCTACGGTGCGCTGAATGGCACGAACTACGTGAGCGCGTGGCCTGACGGCACCTATTCCACGCCAGCGGGAAAGTGTACTGTCAGCACCGCCAACGGGGTAACTACGATCACGCTCCCTGCTCCGATGAGCATTGCTGGTCTCGGTACGCCCAACGCGGGCGGTGCCCTGATCTACACGGCCACCAAACTGGAACTATTCGCATGAAGAACACGTCTACTGAAAGGCTGCTTGGCGCGGTGTTCATCGGCCTTGCATTCCTGCTCTTTGCCCTTGGGTGCAGCGGCAGGAAGTACCCCGTCACGCCATCTGCATCCAAGGCGTTCAAGAACCAGCGTTCTGCGACAAGGGCTCAGTTCCCCTAGCGGACGCGGCCCTCGATTACCTTCATGTTCTCCACTTCGAAGGTGTTGTCGTTGTTGATGTGAACTATGGCGAACCCATGCGACCACTGGTTATAGGGAAGGTATGCTGGCTGTAACTCGCACAGGCAGCCCACCGACCAGTACCCTCGCACGGACCCGCTGATGCTCTTGTCGATGTGCTCCGACACCCTGTGAAAGTGCCCAATGAGCATGGACTCTCCAGCCCTGAGGGAGATCCACCTTGCTGGGTTCACGCCACCCGAGCCACGGTATTCATCCCCGTGGCCGATGATAAGACCGCCAGCGCGGATGATCCTCTTGTTGCGGATGTACTCAACACCCATCTCGCCCATTTTGAGCAGCACAGGAAGTTCAAACTCCTGCATCCCTATAAGGATGGGCGCGTGCTTCATCAGGTGGCGCTCAAGCCTATACTCATGGTTCCCCTCCTTGAAGTAGATGGGGATGTTCGGGAATGCCTTACGCATCATGCCCAGCACGCTCCTTGATGCCTCAAGTTCGCCAAGCCAGTTGATCTTGCGCGGGTCTTTCTCGTGGTCGCTGATGGCGTAGAAGTCAAGCGTATCCCCGTTGAGCAGCACCGCGTCCACATTTTCGGCCATCCCATACTCTATCGCTACGGTGAGCGAGTTGATGTCATGGAATGGTACGTGAATATCCGAAAAAACAAGCAGCTTTTTTATCGACGACGGGAGCACGAACGGCTCAATAGGCTCCGCCCAAGATTCAGGCATGAGGGACTTCCAAGAATCATCACCGCTGCGCCCAAGGGGCCTGAACAGATCCTTGTCAGATGCCTCCATGCGGTTCTTCTTGCCATGCGCCCCCGTGTTCAGCCTCACGGCACTACGTGCCTGCTCAAGTGTGGCGAACAAGCCGGGTTGCTCCTTCATCATCAGACGGGCAATGGTTTGTTTGGGAAGGTCAGGGTGCTTGATCAGGTAGTCCCTGACGACGTCCTTGTATATGGTCTTGCGCTTCATGTCAGGGGTTTTTTAATCCAGTGATGGGCATCGAAGAGAACCGTATCATCCTCTCGCCAACCTCGACCTTTGAGTCTGCTGGGATAAGCTGGTGTGCGTTCTCTTGCCCCGGAGCCCACCTGAACCTTGGCTTCTTGTCAAGTCCTATGGATTCCAAGGTCAGGTACACGGATGATTCTTTACCGTCCACCACGGCGCGGTGAACGATTCCCGGGATATGGTCCATGCTATTTTTTCTTGGGTATTTTGAACCCGACAGATTCGCGCCCGTCATCAGGAGGGGTGTATGGTAGTGCTGTTGATAGTCCCTTTGAATCCTCATCCGCGAGACCAACAAATGTCCATTCCTTCCACACGACTCGCTTTTTGCCAGTAGCTTCAAGAATGTGCTTCTCTATCTGCTTCATGGTGTAAACACCACGAACAAAGATCAACCTTGGCTCTACAGACACCTGAACCATGATCAGATGGATTCGTTGACTAAAATACGATTTAACCTTTCTCTTGTAAAACGCCCCGGACAGGCCGTGGACTTGGTATCCGAGTGGAACAAAACGGTCATCTCCCCATACTGGGACTGAATGATGTCCACCATCTCAATGACAGAAGTAATGGTGGGGTCCGATGGCTCATTGATGTCATAGTTCCCTATCATCACAATGCCTATCGAATAGGTGTTCCACCCTTGGGCATGGTTGGTCTTCCTGTTCACGTCATTGAGCAGGAACTTGGTACCGTCATACCCAACGGCAAGGTGGTAGGCTATCCCCTGCCACTTCCTCTGTTCCACATGGAACTGTGCAATGCTGTTCAGGGACTGCCCCTTGGTGGCCGTATGGTGGATGATGATGGTGTTCACCTTGGCCATATCCCTCGTAGGGTACTCGCCGCTGGTCGGCAGCTTTCCCCTAAGGTCCACCAGATGCGCTTCAGATAAGTTCAAAGTAGCAGCAAGACAAAGGCCGCGCACGGCGGCCTTCTCCATGATGCGTCTTGCTATTACAGCTATCATTTGTAGGGCACTTTTAGAACCCAGCGTTTGATGGCGTACTTAGCCAGTTCGTGGACAACAGCCCATGCCACTCCACATACGATCGTCAGGTAGATGGCGTCCTGTCGCCAGACCCACCATTCCAAGTCAAGGATGTTCATTGCTTCTTAGCCCACGGGAATGGGTTGCTCGAAAGTTCGCTGATAAGCTCAAGGGCGGTCTTCCCATCCTTGATCACAGCCCTGTAGATCTTGTAGACCAAGTACAGGGTGAAGACATTGAGCGCGAGGTTAACCAATGAGATCATCGTATTTCAATTGTTCGTACACGGTTGTCAAGGTTCTCCAGCCAGTTGTGGTGCTGGTTCACCCGGCCATCAACATGGTCCACCTTCCCTTCCACCCGGGTAAGGCGCTCAATGGTGTTGGTGTTATGCTCCGCCTGCTTGTTCTCAATGCGGTCAAGCTTCCCATCCACCTTCTTGGCCCAAAAGCCAAGGATTCCGATCAAGATGACCAGCAGCCCGCTGATGATGCTGAGGGAGATGCCAATGAATTCCATTAAAGGCCAGTGTATGTGAAGTTATCCGCAGCGTCGATAGTGCCGCTGGCGGCAAGGTTCGTGATCGTGGATTCGATAAGCCCGCTAGACCCGCCATTGGAGCGGATCTGTGCAATGACCGCCTGAGGCGATCCGCCACCCGAGCCGATGGCGAAATTTGCACCGGACCCGGCGATGTACTTCCCGCCAAGTACGCGAGGGGCAGGAGTTCCACCAGAGGTGTTCTGCACAAGCAGCGCCTTTGCAGTAGCGTTGTTCACGCGCCACACGCAATCCTCCATCACACCGTTCTCGATCAGTGCGCCAAGGTCATCGATCACGGGGGTCGAGGGGGAATCTCCGAGCACAATACAGCGCAGGAAGAACCCGCTCTTGAACGCACGACCGTGGCCAGCAAAGCTGCGGTAGCCACCCGTGCAGTCTTCAAAGTAGCCAGAGGCGAATGAGTCGTCTCCGGATGTGGATGCGCCATTGTTCGACCCAAATGAGCCAGCACCGGCAACGCACTTATAGAACTGCCCACTTGCTACAGCGCCGCCATTGGATCCGCTGGAAGCCCCAAAGCTGTTGTTACCAGCCCTGCAATTGTAGAACTTGCCCGTAGCTGTTGCCCAAGCACCAAGCGGATTGTTTTCAGAGCTTCCAAAGCTCCAGTTGCCAGCCGTACAGTTTACACATACTCCAGCAAGTTCAATCCCATTCCCAACGCCAAAGCATTTGTTTCCGCCCACGCAGTTATAGAACTCGGCAGCAATGGCAGGGCCGGGGCCTGTACCACGCGGACCCTGCACACCAACGCCGAAGCAGAAGTCACCACCCTTGCAATGATAGAACTTGGCAGCGGTGGTCTGCCCGGGGCCGCCATTACTCACGCCGAAGCACAAGTTACCGCCCTCGCAGTACTTGAACTCGGTGGCCGAATCAAGCCAAGAAGAGAACCCAAAGGAATTGATCCCCGCCTTGCAGTAAGAGAGCTTGGCAGCGTTGAATAGAATCGGGTTTACAGATGTCGAGCTATAGCCAAAGGAATTATTTCCTGCGGTGCATTTTTCGGCCACATAAGAGATGTTCTTGCCATTGAACGAGTCATTCCCGGCGGTGCAGCCAATGTATGTTCCGCCATTAGTGCCAGTTGAAATGTTGGCATTAAAAGAACCTGCGCCAGAACTGCATTCGATGAATGTAGCCGTTACAGTTTGCGATGCACCTAAACCTCCGCCAAATGAATTAGCTACACTTGAGCAAAATTCAAATCTTCCGCTGATTGTTGCAGGGCAGTCAAACGAGTCAATTCCAGTAGACGTGCATTTGTAAAAATTACCAGACAGGTCGGTATCGGCAAGAAAGCTATTGCCTCCAGAGGTGCAATTGCTGTAAGTCCCAGCGTTTACGCCATTTCCATAAAAAGAATTTGCAAATGCAGAGCAATTGACAAAACTTGAATTTGCTTTTATGTCATTTACTGCAAAAAAGCCAGATTGAGAGTAACAGTCATTAAATTGACCATAGTTGTCATTCCCTCCAAAATTGCCGGATCCACTCCCTCGGCAATTCTTATACGCACCAAAGTTGTCGGTTACAGAAGAGAAGCAGTTGTTCACGCCTTCGCATCCGACATATACTCCAGAGTTCAAGCCATCTGACGTGAAGGAAAAGTCTCCGGACTTGCAATACTCAAAGGTGGCAGAGTTTGCGAACGACCCAAACCCGAACGAATTCTCTGTTGCCGTGCATCGGACAAAGAGACCAACCACAGCCCCGGAGTCCCCGCTTTGATAGGCCCCAAAGCCAGAGTAGCACTTGCAGTCATAGAACTGCCCGCTTGTGCTTACAGAGCCAGTAGCCCAGCCGGGGAACGAATAGCCAAAGCCATAGTCATTGACAGCATCGCAATTCTTGAACGTACCAGTAGCCCCGGGGAACATCACAAACTTGACAACGCCACTGTTGGACACCTTGCAGTTGGTGTAAGTTCCAGCATACTCCACATCCTGCCTCATGTAGGGGCTGGAGTTAAGTTGCGCCATGAACACAACGCCATCAAGCACCTCATTGCTGTAAACGCCCTGAGGAGCAAACCCGCTTGCAGACTGGTCGTTCAAAGGACCAGCAGCAGGAGCGGCATTAAGAATGGAGATGTTCTTGATGATGGCGTTGTTGCAACTCTTGGTAATGGTCCCGGTGCCATCATTCACTCCGTAGGAAGAGCTTACTACAACATCCTCCGCAGCGCCAAGGCCAATGATGTCCACGAACTGAGTATTCATGGTCAGCTTGCCAACATTGAAATCATAGACGCCCGGGGGCAGCAGCACAGCAGCGCGGTTGGTGGCGCTCAGGGGCTGGCCGTTGGGAGTCAATGCGCTGGCGTTCGCATAGGCAGCAAGCAGATTAGCCCCGTTCTGAGCAGCAGTGTTGCTCTCCGTTCCGGTGGCGGGGTCAATGCCCGTACGGACGATGACGAACCCGAAGTTGTCATAACCGACAAGATTCAGATATGCGTCCTCGGTCTGCCCCACCTCGTTGTCTTGGTGGACCTGTCCGGTGATGGCGCCCACGCCATTCGGGGCAATGAGGGCTTGAATGGCTGCGATGGCTGCGTCGCGTTCGTCAATATAAGTTGCCATGGTCTAGCTGTGGTCTGCAAGGTTGTGATCCAAGCAATCGTGGTCACGTGGGAACGTACACCCGCTTGGGATGATGATGCCGATCGGAGCCTGCCATTGGCAGTCCCCCGATACGTAGAGTGCGCTTACTGCTGTGAATGAGAAGCCCGTTGCATCAAATGCGTACGGGGCCACGATGTCCCCTTCGGGTATCTGAAGGGCATTCTGCCAGCCGCCGCCGGTGAGAAGCTGCACGATGATCGTGCGCCCCGAGAAGCCAGCGATCTGCGGTGCCGTGGTCTGGATGTCGTAGAACCCCGGGCCAGTGAAGGTCATGGTGATCGGCGGGTACAGAAGCCCCGGGGTCACCCCATCGAACGTGGTCCAGTATTCACCACCGGCCAGAACAACGCTCTGGTTGGGGTTGACGACCACATTCCATCCCGTGCCGTTCCAAGTGACGATCTGGTTGATCGCCCACGTAATACCAGCAGAGTCATTGGTGGTCACAAAGTACGTGTCACCAACCGCCGGAGGACCAGCTTCGATCGTTGCCTGACTCCCGGTGTCCACGGCAGCAATGGCCGTGTACCTTACCACAGGGTCGCAGAAGCCCGGAGGCGGGGGATAGCTACTGCCCTCTCCATCCTCAGGGCAACCGCACGATGAGCAGTAGCAATCCGCCTTTTTGAATACTTTCTTGGCAAACTCGTAGTCCACACATCCATCCTGCCCCTCGACCTGAGGGGTGCGGTCGGCCACCGACTTGGCCCACAGCATATACAGCCACAGCCTACGGTATTTGTCGCACCCGTCCTTGCCGTACTTCTGCTCCTTGATGTACTTTGAAAGGTAATCAAGGGCGCAGCAGGCATAGTTCGTCCTACGTACTCCTATGTCAACGAATCGACTCACTGTACAGCAGTGATGTTGATGGAGTTGGCGGTGTTGATCAGGGACAGGGAAAGCACTCCAGCGTCTGCGCTAACCTCGATCCTGATTTCGCCCGTGAACCCGCTCACCGCGCTTGCATTGAAGGTCGCGGAGGTACGCATGGTCACAAGGTCGTTGAAGGTGTTGGGCGTGTAGTAATAAGCGACCGAACTTGTCAGGACATTCCAGCCCGAACCGGTGCGGTAGCGGATGCGAATGGCTTGCTGCGCCCGGCTTGCCCCGGTATTGAACGTGGCCGTGGCATCAATGCTGAACACCTGAGCACCCACAAGGTTGATGGCGCCACCGCCGCCGATGTTGGCGATGGGGCTGGTCTGGTCGGTCGTGTCAAACGTCACGGTCGTCCAGTTGGAAGCGATGGTGCCACCCGCAGGGATGGTGACGGGCGCAGCCCCGCTGTAAGAGCCACGGAAGCCGTTCAGCGTGCTCACCCCGCCGCCAAGGCTGAACAGGGCGCTCCATGCGTTGGGCACCGCTGCGGGCCAGTTGTACATCACACGGTTGACCGTGTCGATCATGTAGTCGCCCACGTTCGCGCCCACCAGAGAGGGGACCGGGGGTACACCGGGGAAGTTGAACGTGCGGGTGCCGTTGGTGCCATTGCCACCAGCAGGGCCGATGGGGCCTTGGGTGCCGGGAGATGCAGCAGGGCCTTGGATACCTTGGATGCCATCCGTACCCGGCTCACCGGCTGGGCTTACCGCACTTCCCGAAGGGATCGGACTGCCAACACCGGCGCTCGGATACGTGGTCGGAACACGAACAAGGTTAAGTTGCCCGGGGCCGACATATCCCGGGGTGGCGGGAATTTTACCAACCACCCGATAGTATCCGCCGCCATTGCCAATGAAGATGATCTGGTTGACAACAGCCCAACCGATCTCTGCAAAATCAGGACTAACGCTTCCTATGAATGCAGGCTGCGTGAATGAAGCCGTCGTTACCGTGAACGAGTTGATGCCATTGCTCCCATTGGCGCCGGTCGTTCCCTGAGCACCGGCAGCACCGGCGGGGATGCCGAAGTCAATGTTCAGGTTGGGGCTTGTCCCCGTCACAACAGCCGTGGCCGAAGAGCCTTCGGGGAGCGTTGTTACGGTGGTGGTAAAGCCCGGGGCAGGCCCGGGAACACCCTGAAGACCTCGCGGACCACGAGGGATCTCAAGGGCCTTGCAGCCACAGGGGGAGGAGCCACAGTCACACATCAGCTACAGCAGTTAGGTACTTTTTGATACAGACCGTCGATGATCTTCTGCGACTTCTCAGCGTCACAGATGCCACCACAGTCCACGGTGATAAGCTGGGCGTACAGTTCGAGAGGGTCTTCACACCCCTTCTTGCACCCACAGGTGGGGTCGTAGTCCAGCAGCTTGGCGTCCAGTTTCTCCTTGATGTCGTTGGTAAAGATGCATTGCACGTCCACCAAGTAGGTAAGCCCGTCCTTCACACCCATAGCGGTGAAGTTGTACACCCCGCTCTTGATCACCGAAACGCCCATCATTGCAGCGGTGATGGTCCACGTATAGTGGTCCTCCGCATCAGGGATGGGGTTGGGAAGGGTCAGCAGGTTGTAGGTGTAGTCGGCAGCGGTGTTGATGTCGCTGTTCGGGAACCACACGCTCAGGGTGTAGGTGTCGAAATCGAACGGGTCAAGAACCCCGTTGAATCCACCGTACCCCGTGGGGTTGGTGCTGGCATCATACAAGCCAGTGGTGTCCACGAACTGGAAGACGTTGCAACCCTCGCAGACTGAAGCCTTCAATTCGAGCGCCATGGGCCAAAGATAAGTGTAATTGACTGTCGTTCAGAGGGTTGTCTTTTATTCAAGCTCAAAGTCTATGTCAATGGCATCGCCCTTGTAAAGCTGCACCATGTTCTCCGGAGAGGGCAGCGGACCACGCTCCTTGATTTTGGTAGACATAGAATCAGACTTGCTATTTAGCTTGTTTATTAAATTAACAATTTCATCCCTTGATTTTTTGTCATTGGCATACAGTGTGAACATTTTCTCTGTTTGCCCAATGGCCTTATTGTGAATCTTCTCAAGGGCCTCGCCGACTATCTCGCCCGGGAATGCGCCCTTTCCTTTGCGCTTCTTGGCCATCTCTGCCGCCGATACGATCTTATCGTAGTTCTTCAGGGTCATGTACCTGTAGAACGCCTTGGACATCATGGACGATTCTTGCTGCTGCTCCTTGGTCAACTCAAGCTTCGGTGAAATCAAACCTTTCTCACCCTTCTTGACAATGCGGTCAACCGACTCCAGTCGCTGCGCCCGTGGTGTTGCCGGGGTGAACGTGTTGCCATACCGATAGCGAAGGTTCACCTCAGGATAGTCGTCACTGCGCTTCTCTATGTCAGTAAAGCCCTTCCACCAGTTGCGGATGGGATCCACCGCCTTGAGCGGGAGGCCGTACTCGTCGGTCATCTCCGGGGAGACCATGTAGTTCAAACCATACATGGTCGTGAACAGCGCCTTGCTGGTCTCTGCAAAACCTTCGGGCATATATTCCCCCTTCTTGGTAGCACCGGCCATCGATGCTGTCGTGCTCACGACATCCCTGTAGATGGACGGCTGTGCAATAGCCGCCACCGGAGACATGAGCATTCGAGCAACGGCTGCACCGGCGTCGTACTTCAAGGTGTTGTAGAACCTCGGAATCGTGGCGAACGATACCTCCCCAAGGGCAGTGAGCGGCTGATTGACAAAGTAGTCGTAAGCGGTGGCTCTTTCAGGCTGCTCTCCTTTGCCAAATGCAGGCTGTGCGTAGAGACGATTGACATCATCGGACAGTCGGCCAAGCCACGCCACCAGGATGGTCATGTGGGGGGCCAGACGAACGGATACATAGTCGCTGAAGTCAGACTTTGAGTTCGGGCGAACGCGTAGCGAGAAGTTCGCACGACCTTCCATGATACCCTCGTTCTTGCTCTTGGGGCCACGGGCATCTGCGGTAAAGTCAATCAACCGGTCGGGGTTGAGCTTGATCTTCACCTTCTTGCCAAAAAGGTCATATGCCTCATCATCGTCATCATCCGCCGCCTCGATCTCAAACATATGAGCAAGCAGACCCCCAATTATCAAAGTTGAAATGCCATTGAGCACAATCCTACGAGCCATGCGCTGCATCTCGAACTTGCGGTCGTTCACATTCTTGGCTCCCTTGTAGCCCACGTACCATCCACCCTCGTTGTTCTTGGCCACACCATATGCCGCCATGAGACTTCCCCAAATCGGGATGGTGGATTGTATATCGCTTACGCCCTGAGCAGAGATACGCAAGAACGGAAGGAATGTAAGATTAGCCAGCAATTTTATGAGCGCCTTAAGCGGCTTGTCCGTCTCGCGTATGGACATTGATTTGCTGGTGGAGTCCCATACATAGCCAAGAACACCATCCGGGCGCCACATCATGGTCATATCTGCGGCCATCTTATCAGCCACCAACGCCTGCTCTTGGTCTCTCTTGGCCCGCATGATCTCGCTGGTCCTGCGCCGGGCATAATCCTTGGGTATGCTGATGCCCTCGCTCTCCATCTGCTCGATCTCCTCCGCTGCTTGAGACGCTGCATTCGAGCGGTCCTTGCGGGAGACTTTTGCCATCTCATCAATTTTATTGATGAGGCTTATGCTGAAGTATGGCGTCCACGCCTCTGCAATGGAAGGGTCGGTGTCCTTCTGCAAGCGCAACTCCTCCTTTATCCTGATATAGTCGCGCATCCCCTCCAAGTGCGCCGCAACGCTGTGGCGAAGCACGGGGTCGATGAACTTGAGCAGACCAACGATGCGGGTCGCCTGCGCGACCATTGAGCCAAGAAGGGCTACAGAAGCCTTCATCTTCTCAACTGCGCTTGGGTCGTTCTTGATGCGGTCCCAGTGCTTGAAGAATCCGTTCAGTATGTGTACTTCGAATGGGTCTGCGTAGGTGCTTGCATTGTCCACGGTCCAACTGGTGCCCATGGAGTCATAAGCACGTTGGTTAAATGCCCCTTTAGAGATGGCCGTCGGCATCTCCTTGAGCATCCTTATCATCCCATACAGCGTAGCACCAAGACCGCTCTTGGGATTGTTGAGGGCAGTGGCTATGCTTGCAGCGGTCGCGTTAGGAACCGTCACCAAGATGCTGCCTACGAAAGCATTATGAAGCGTTCCAATAGACGACAGAACATCGTTGTAGAACCAAGACTGAAGCAGCATGGCCACCTTGGCTGTGTTCCAAGGCTCCTTTGAAACATTGGCCAGATACTCGTTGAGACGCTTGGCATACTTCTGCCCCAACTCCGTCTGGCCGGTCTTTTCAAAGTACTTCATGGCCCTTGCCATGTGCTCAATCGCCTTCCTGTCCTGCGTGGTCAGGTAGTTGTTCTTGGTGATCGCAGCGAACACCGAATCGAAGTCAGGGTCGTTCAGCTTACCAGAAGCGGCAAGCTCAATCAACTCGTTGATGAGCTTGTTCTTCCTCTGCGTGGATAGCTTGGACGCAGCAAGCAGCTTGTTGATGTTCTTCAGATCCGCAACTTTCTGCTTGAGCGTCTCTGCCTTCGCCTTGTACTTATCACGCTCTTTGGAAATCTTCTCTTTCTGCTTCTTGAGACGCTCGATGAGCTTCTCGCGCTTGGCCATCTCAGAGCGCAGATCCGCTATCTGCTTGGCATATGCAGAAGCCTGCTGCGTGGCCTGACCATACAGCTTGGTGACAATGGAAAGCTTGCCATTCAGCCGGGCAAGCTCCTCCTCAAGCTCGGAGATGATCTCTTCGTATATGGCACTGTTGTCAATGAAGTCGAACGCGGATACGGGGTCAGGGGCATCGAGCGGGGTTGATTTGCCAGCGGCGACCTGCTCTGCGTGGATGTCCTCCATCGCATCGTTCACCTCTTCGGCCACGTCGATGACATCAGCAAGGTCTTCATTCCCATCCTTGTTGATGAACTCGTTCACCTCATCCCTCGCCTCTTGGATATTGTCGGCGATACTCTTGCCCGGCTCAGAACCGGGGGTTGTCTGAAGCTTTGCCTTGAACTCTTGGTTGATCTTCTCTGCCTGAACCAAGGACGAGAACTTACCGAACTGGCTGTAGACGATGGCAAGGGCCGCGTTCGCCTTGCCCATCTCTCTCGCCTCTGTGGCCATCTCGCCCACGATCTTGGCGGCGAGGTCAGCTATCTCCTTGCGGTCCTTGGCAGAGATCTTTCTGCTGTCAGCGGCCATGTCAAGCGCGGCGTGCAGTTCGCCAAATGCCACCACGCGACTCGCTTCATTGGTGATGGATTGGATTTCGTTGTACACCGCCTTCCCCCACTTTGACAGCGGAAGGTCAGCGTACTTGAAGTACATTTCAGCAACAAAATCCCTCGCCTGATCAACGGCGGCCTTGTAATCTCCGGGCTCTATGTAGTTGGCAGGGCGACCGAGCAGTACATCGCGCTCCTTTGCCCTCTTTTCATCCCCCTCAATCTTTTCAACACGACGGCGAACAACGGTGAGCAGTTCCCTTGTTTCGGGTTCCGCATCGGCGGGGATGTCTCTCACCCCCTCCTTGCGCTCCATTATCTCTCGGCGCTTAGGGTCAAACCTTCCGTAGTTGCCTGTGGCGGACTTGATCTGGTTGGGGGATACAACCATCCACACCTCACGTCCAACGCCGCCAGCCCCCTTGAACCGGTCGTCGTTCAGACTGTCGAACCCATTGCTCGTCAGTGCCTCCACGACTGCCGGAGGGAACGCCTTGTCGTTCGGGTCGAACCGAGCAGCAGCGTCGATGCTTGAGCGACGAAGGTCTGCCATGCTCGCAGGGTTATTGGCCCGCAGATACACTGGCATTACCGTTCCAAACGCGGCGGCCTTTTCCGAAGATGACGTGAAGTACGATCCAGCGCTTGTTCCTCCGGTCGTATTGAACGTGTCGAAGTCGCTCTTGGTGCCATGGTACATCACCTTCGGCCGCCCTTGCTCATCCACCACCTTGCTGTCGCCGAACCATCGCCAGAAGTTCCGCACTCCCTCCTCTGTCGGGTGGATTGGCCTGCCCTCGGAGTTGAACACCGTGCGCTCCTTGCCATCGACCATAACGGTCTTGGTGTCTCCAATAGGGGTCTTGGGCTCTTCAATGCCATTGAACGCCTCATCCTCCTTCCTTTCCATTGCCTCTCGGCGCGGCTTGGCAGCGGCGGACACTTTTTCGCTTGCCTTTGCCTGAGCGGCCATCGCATCATCGTAGCTCTCGAACGATGGGATGGATTTTTTTATTGATGAATATGGTCCCTCGGCCACGCCAAGAACACCTTCCGTGTCCCTGACCATAAGCACTACATCCGGCTTGCCAGCAATCTCATACGGCCATCCTTCCGGAGCGTATTGCTCGTTGAACGGGACTCGTGCAACAGGAACAAATCCATGCTTGGCGTACAGGTCAGGAAGGAAGCCATTGATGTCGAATGCATCAAGGGTTTTTGATTCCTCTGCCGCCTGAGCCAGAAGCTCATTGATGTCCGCGCTGGAGCCCGGGGCCTTGAATACGGATACAAGGTCACCGTAGTCGGTAACTGCAACACCGGCTGTCGCGTCCCCAGCAAGGAACAGCTTGGTTCCAGCAGACGTATAGAACTCCTTGTCCTTTACGTCTACGGCGCGTCCTAGCTTGTGCCTTCTTGAGGCTTCTCGGATTGCTTTGTAGAAGTCTTCTCCCCTTGTTGCAGGGTCAACTGAGAAAGACCTCGACGGTACACGTCGGCCAACGTCTTCTTTGGCTTCTTGGGCGGCTCTTGCTTTTTCATCGGCAGCAAATGTAGCTTTTTCTTCTGACTCAACCCCCTCCTCCTTTCGTTCTACTGCTTCTCGGCGGGGTTTGGTGCCTATCCCGGTATCTTCGCCAGCCCTTTTTCGATCAGATACAGATAATTCGACAGATCCTCGTCCGCTTCCTCCTGCGCGTCTACGGGCCTCGGCGTCCAGTCTTGATCTTTCGACTGCTCCTTGTATTGCTGAGTCGGAAACTCCTTTTTGTCTTGCAAGTTTGACCGCTGCGTTTGCGTAATCTGGGGCTTCTTCATCTTCGTAAGCCTCTTCGGCCTCTTTGGTTTGTATTTCGGCTGATTCGTAAAGCGCCTTTTCTGGATACCACATCAAGGCTTGGAAATCGGCCATTGTCAATGACGGATGCTCTTTCTGCAATTTTGAAAGAACGGCAGATGAAACCTCTCGCATCATTTGGCGATGGGCCGATCCGCTTGGAGATTCTATTTGACCATCAAGCGCATTGACATAAGCACGGGCAATTTTCCGAAGCTCATCTCCAATTGATGTAAAGTCTTTAACCCTTCCGCGAATGTCAATTATCTGAGCCTCTCGCTCTTTTGTGGTCTTGAGAATTTCCTTGAGGGCATTCCTGACATTTTCGTCTGATGACTTTTTTGCAATGGCCTCTGCCAATGCAGCCGGGTCAGATTTACTGAGACGGGCACCTATAAGCTTTTCAATTGCAACTGTGGCTTCTTTGTCCGATTTAATCAAATCGACAACGGCCAAAAGAGCTTTTTTGTTATTGGCAACTCTTGCGCGATCAACATATATCAAATTTGCAGTAAGCCTTCCCCACATACGAATCCACCAGCGATCCATTGTAAGCTGACCAAATACCCCATAAAGATTCATAAAGAACCCATTGCCGATTTTTGGTCCAATTATGCCAGCTCCATAAACTGGAACATCCATTCCCTCTCCACTTACAGCACGACCATATTCTTTCTTAATATCGCGATTTGGCTTAAGCGAAGTAGCAAATTCTTTGAATTTGTCAAAGCCCCATTTTTCAATTAAATTGTTATACAGCTTAAGCGCCTCATGTATTTTTATTGCTGCATTGCCAACACCTATGCCAGTTGTCGGCAACCTCCTTTTGTCAACATCGGGATTGCTGTTTTTCCATTCATTGTATGCCCGCTCGGCTAATTCAAAATTCTTGTCAACCTTTACCCCATTGCTTGTTGCGGCAAGCGCCCACACAAAAGCAAACTTTGACTTTGGATCAGTTTTTATTTCGGGGTGAAGAATAGAAAGTATATCAAGAGCAGTGGTTACTTTTTCATCATACCAGCCAATGGCATTTGAATTGACAACAATAGCCTCCCTTGCCTCTTTGAGTATTTGGTCAATCAGATATTTTCGCAGGGCTGGTGTGTCCTTGGTCAAATCCAATCCTGCTGCCTGAGCCTCAACAGCATTCTGGACGGCCAACTTAAAGTCTCTGCGTGTTGAGAACTTTTGAGATGTTGCTATTTGCCTTGCATTGCCAATGTCCGCAGCATTGGACACCCGATTCAGTTTTTCTTGCAACCTGCTAGGCTGGCTAGCTTCTTCCTTCTTCTCCACAGCCTCCCTCCTTTCTGCGGCCTCGGGCTTGGCTCCAACCTCCCTTGCAGCAGCTTCAGCAAGGCCCTCCTTCATCACCCCTCCCACTGCAATGGACTGTCCAAGTGCATTGAAGAACGCCCGAACATCGGATTCCTTCTCAAGGGGGAATACAAGGCCACCGGTGATTTTGTTGACGAACTGCTTGATGGCCTCGGCCAGCTTACGCAGTGCGCTCAGTTCCTTGGCATCAACCTCGCCACTGGCAAACCGCTCCTCAATCAAGGCGGTCATTTCGGCCAAGAACTCCTCTGGCCGTACCTCTTCGTCTGGATATAGCCGAATGAACTTATCCAGATAGGCAAGATCCTTTGCAGACGTGAACGGCTTGATGGCAGCAACGAACTTCTTGAACAGCTTCGGATCCCCAGCAAACTTCTCCATCAAAGCAACGTGGGCGAGTTCATGCGCCACGGTGCCCAATGACTTGGTGTCCAAGTTGATGTAGATGTCAGCCCCCATGTAGTTGCCATAGGCATCATACCGAGGGATGGCAACCCCACCGCCAGTTTTCGCCTTACCAGAAGCATCCTTTGTAATGCGCTCATACTCGGCCTTGCTTTCTGCGACGAAGATGCGGTTACCCTTGCCGGTATTAGCATCATAGCCCAGATTGTTGTTGGTCAGCCACCGGATGCCATTCAGAACCTTGGCAATAAGCTTGGGCTTGGAGACCCCCTCTGCGTTGTTCCCCTCATGGCGACTCATCAAACCCTCCATCGCATCAATGTCCGACGCGTCCACGGCACCCTTGGGTGCGGGCTCTGCGGTCGGAGCAGTGATCGCAGCTTTGGCCTGCTGCGTAAGCTGCGGAATCTTAGCAAGCAGACCTTCGGCCAGCAATGCTTGGAACTGGGCGTAGGAGTAATCCTTGCCCTCGAACGTGAAGATGCGTTCGGAAAGTTTGCAGTTGAGTGCCATTAGGCGAATTTCTCTTTTTGCCAGTAATAGATGGCGAAGCTGTTGTCAGCACCGATGGTATCCAGTTCGTTGAGCATATCGCTGTACTCGATCACGCTCTCGTTCTGGCCCAAGCGCAGCGGGGTGAGGAAGTCAAACACGCACAGGTCGAGGTTGAACATCTCCTTGGATGTCTCCTCATACGCCTCGTACAGGGCGTACTCAATGTCGTAGGCTTGCTCAACCACGTCCACGAGGCTGGCGTACTCCTTGTCCGGGCGCTCGATGGCAGGGAGCTCGAAGAAGACGTTCCAGTCCGTGAGGTACTTCTCCACCTTACGAGCGTGGTCGTGCTCGTTCTCCGCTTCCTTGAGGAAGAACTTGGCAGCCGACTCGTACCCCTTGCCTTGGCACCAGTTGGCCACGGCGGTGTAGAAGTACATGGCGTCATACTCGTCCTTGAGACGCTCAAGCAGCTTGGAGACTACCAGCTTGTCGAGTGATTTGGGGGTCTTTACGGGCATCGTACTTTGAGTTTTTTGGCGTCTTCAAGCTGCTTCACAGCTTCGTCAAATTTAGCACTTACCTCGGCAAGCTTGGGGTTTTCACGAAGAAGGTCGTCTATCTCCTTCTGAGTTTTATTCTTGGTGCCTGCGTGAGTCGTACCTTTTAAGTTGTCTCGCAACTTGGCAAGCTTTTGGAATAAAGCCACGGTCTTTGCCTTGGGTTCGGCCACCGTTACAGGCTCTGCTACTGGCTTTGGAGCAGGCTTGGCCGCTGGCTTGGCCGCTGGCTTGGGTTCGTAGATGTAAGGAACTTCAATGTTGTTCTCCGTTACAATCGTTTGGAACTCAATGTCAAACTCATCCTGCGGAATCTCTCCAAGCTCCAACTTGGCCACATGAATAGCCGCATCGATTGAAAGGTCGTCATCAAGAATGGTGATCTTCTTTCCGCCGGGCAGGGTGATATTGGCAACAGAAGCCAGAGGCCCGGTTGTCCGATTCTCAATGCCAGCGAACTGAACAGATCCGTCCACAATAGCAGCGTCGCCAATTACCACGGGCTTGAATTTCTTCACAGCGCCCATGGGCTTTTGGTAGAATACATACTGCCCGTTCTCCTTCTTGACTACCCCTTGTTTTGGCCCGGAGACTCCATCGTCGTAGGTGATGGAGATTCCTTCATCGGCTGCTGCTGCGATTGGGGTTGCCCCTCGCCTCGCCGCTTTAGGAGCCTGTTTAGGAGCTCTAACTGCAACCGCTTGGGTAGCTGTGCGAGTTTCAGTTCTTGTTCTAAATCCATAGTCCTGTAGTGTTTGAATTGAGCGTTCTACCGCAGCCTGCATTTGGCCTTTTTGCTCAGGCGTAAGGTCTTCCCTTGATTCAATGTCGTCGAAGATGCTGTAAAGTTCATCTTCAGCGGCAGCAAGCCTGTTCTCGTTGACATACTCAGCACCACGGACAGAGGCAAGCACTGAAGAAAGCTCACTTCTGCCCGGGGCTACTACCGCTACTTCTTCTTCGGTGAGCGTTTCGGGAGCTTTAGGCCCTTGGACTCCCGGTCCCACTCCTTCACCCCCTTCTTCCCGAGCGCCTTCTGGCCCGAGGGGCTGTGCGCCCATTTGCGCTGCTGTTCGCTTTTGTACGGCATCCGTTTGTGTTTTTAGTTGTTGTTGTTTCTTTATCAGTTCTTGCACCCTTTTCTGCACGGCAGGGTCTGCCTTGCCAAAAGACTGGATGCTTATGTTGCTTGAGCCAAGTGCGCCATCGATGAATTGCTGGTCACCAAGGAGTCTGGTCATGCCCTCCTCGGTCTGCACCATTGGCACACCATTGGTCATGGTGATGGTGTAGTATGCACCACCTTTGTTGTTGGCGAAGTCAACAAGCCCTTGGCTTGCGGTCTTCATCCTGTCCTCCAGCACCTTCTTGGCCACTGGGTCTTGCTCTGCTTCCAGCTTGGCCCTGAGACCATCTAGTTCGCCGGACATCGCCGTGTAGATGTACTGCCGCTGACCGTCCAGACCAAGCCTTTCTGCCTGCTCCTTGTTTTTAATTGCCGAGTCAAACCTATTTCTCAGTGCATCTCTTTCATTTTGATCAATGCTCCCATTTGCGAACATCAGATCAATTGAAGCGCGAGCCATTGAAGGATTTTCAAACACACCCTTGAGAACCCACGCGTTCTTGTAAGAGTCGTTTACCTTATCAGCAGCACGCTGAGCCAAAAACTCATTAGCCAGACCGCTTCTTGTAGGTTCGGAGACTCCACCAACTGCACCGATAAAACCAGCGGGACCGACAGCAACTAAGGTTTTTTTCCAGTCATTAATATCCTTTAGATCCTGACCAAGCCTATCAAATGCCCCACCACCTTCAAGGACGCTCTTCTCCGTGGACCCCTCAAACTTCTCTTGAATGGTTTCCACGCCAAGCTCAAATACGCCCTTGGCCCCCATTTGAATGGGTTTTTCAAGAGCGGTAAGTGATGCCGGAAGCTTTGAAGCAAGTTTTGATGGAAGCATCGAAAGCCCCTTCACAAATGGCATTGCTTCTGCAAACGACAGAGGGAGATAAGCTATTTGACTTTTCAGCGTTTCCGTGCCAGCCTTATCTGCTGCCGCTGCATCTCCAGTCTCGTTGAAAACATCCTCTCTCGCACTACCAGATACCTGCCACGCATTCATCACAGCAGATGTAAGACCACCGGCCATAGCAGCGGCAGCAGGAGTTCCAAATCCAGTAGAGGCCAATGTTGCGGCGCCAACGGACGGAATCATTGTAGCGGCAAGCTGGCCCGTCAATGTACCAAGACCCTGACCCGGAAGCCACGACTTGAAAGTACCCATGTCCACCTCCTTGGTAAAGTATCTGTTCTCCAGCCAATCACCAAGCTCGTACATGGGGCCTATGTCCTCCCCGAACGCAGCGGACATACTCTTTATGACGCCGCCAGTTGTCTTTAGATAAGAGTCAAATAAAGCTGTGTATGGATTAGCAAGCTCCTCTCGAAATCCTTTTATGCTACCGGTTACCGTTTTGTAAGAATCCTCATATGCCTGCTCAAGCTGCTTTTTAAGCTCTGGATCTTTGCTCCATTTCTGTACAATAGAAGCATTCTCTTTATTAAAAGCACTTACCTCTGCATCGTAGAGCGAATTGTAATTTTTGTTCAACTCGCTAAATCTTGCATTGTATCCTTGAAGTATTTGCTCTTGTAACGCATTCCTTTTTTTATCGTATTCTTCTGCCGTTTTTTTGAATGATTCATTAAGCTGCGCAAGCTCAGCATTTGCAGAATCAGAATCAATTAAGCCAGAATTATATCTTTCTTGTATACTTGCATATGATTGATTATACCCCTGCTCAAGTTGTTGATTTTCAATTTTTATCTGTTCTGAAATTGGGGCAATTTCAGTCTCGTATTGTTTTCTTATTTCTTCTTGATCAAAGACATAACTTGATTTCAAAGACTGAAGTCTTGCTTGACTTGAAGCATAAAGTTTATCATCTTCAGTAAACTTAAGAGAATACCTGTCGTAGATATTTTTTGCTTTTTCTTCATACAAGCTTTCTATGGATGGCCTGATAAAAGCATTATCTACTTTTTGCTTTAGTTTATTGTAGTAAAGCTTTTCAAATTCAGTTCCTTCTACTCCAAGTTTTCTAGATTCGTCCTCCGCTATGGTTCTAATCTTCCCTTCATCCGGAACAAGAGTTCCATCAGACGCTTGCTTCATAAGAAGCTTTGCTTGAGCTTGACCAATCTTGGAATCAGAACTTACATACTTATTACTAGCTTCATTGATGTACTTTTCAGTATCAAGAATGTTTTGTTTGTGAGACTTTTCAAATGCAGAATAAACATAATTTGCCTGTTCTTTTCTTTTTTTGTTTTGATTAAAAGCATCAGGCTGATTTATTTCTGCGTACCTTGAATTTGCAGCAGCCATAGGGTCTTCAAGCGCATCTTTATAGTCTCTCCATTGCTTGAAGTCCTGAGAAGATTTAATGTATCGATTTGCTATTTCGCCTCCCCTTATTAGCATTTCGGTTTCTTGACCCCTTTGGCCGTCCGGGGCCACGCTTTGCCCCACCACCCCAACTGATGTTGAAGGAGACACCGAAGATGGTGACTCCGAAGATGGTGATGGGGCCTCGGCGAAAGGGGTTCTTACGCCACGAGGCTCTCCTGTTGATGAAGTCTCCGATTCCGTACTGCTAAGAATAGCATCCGATGGAGGAGTCCATTCAGTTTCACTTGAAAGAATTGCGTCTGCTGGTGGTTTCCAAGTACTCATTTTTTCGTGTATTCTTTTCCATTCGGCCCAACAAGTTTTCCTCCGCTAGGAAGTTCGGACCACTTTCTATTGAATTCTTCTGCGGTAATTTGAGTTTGTTCAACACTCTCGCCTTGTCCTCCAAAAATCAAAGGCATCCTTTTTTTAACCCCGGGAATGTAATTCCTTGTTTCTTCTGGCATATTTTCCATGCCTTTTCTTTTCACGTTTCCAATTCCCCAATTGTATGAAGCAAGCGCCTTATCAAGATCGCCATCATTTTCTTTCAACAAATCGCTCAACATCTTGGCAGCGCCTTCGGCCTCTGATTCAATGTTATTTATCTCAACATTGTATTGACTAGCCGTGTCTGGCATGAATTGAAAATATCCCTGAGCTCCAGTTCTTGATGTTAGCCCGGGGCGCCCTCGCGATTCTTGCATCATTACAGCGTTAAGAAGCCCGGACGGAAGTTCATATTTGCTTTCAAGGCTGGAGAACATTGAAGACACCTCAGGCTGAGAATTTACATCTATTGCAGTTCCGCTGGTTTCAATCTCCCTTATTGCCTGATTTCGTTGCTGTTCAAGTGCAATGTCAAGACTCATTCTTTCCATCTGCTCGGGAGGCACCGGTCCCATTGGGGCCTCAAATGGGTTGCTGGGCATTCCGGGAATGCGCGGCTGTGTTTGTTGAGAAGCCGTAGCGGCAGATTGTTGTTGTGCTTGTGCTGTGGCTCCAATTGGAAGACCTAGCTGACTCCTGAATTGATCAATTGCATTACTTGCATCTTGCTCTGATTCAATCCCGCTTGCTACGCTTATGGCTGCGCGAGCCATATTATAAGGAACGACAGAGTCTTCAAGGTTATTGAATTTTGTTATGTTGATATTTCCAGAGTCATCATAAAGTCCACCGATGATGTCGTCTGGAGATTGAGCAGCGGCGCCAGCATACCTTGCTTTCTTGCCATACATGAAAATCTTGTTATCCTTATCCCTAAAAACACCGACAGGGATTATAGCCTCGCCTTGAATGCTTTGAGCCGCCGGAATTCTAGCTTTCTTGTTAGATACTTCAAAGAATTGAATTGCATCTATGGAATAACTCCTTGAAAGATCTGATGTAATTTTTGCTCCTTTCCTTTGAGCCTCTTTCACAAGTGGGCTAAGTTGCGTTGATGTCTTTCCATCCTCATCAGTTGCTGCAACTATTGGATTAAGGGGCTGATACCTTATCGTAGTTCCTCCAAGTCCTCCTGCACCTGTACCTGCACCGCCGCCAGTTGCTTCTCCATCTGCTCCTCCACCACCCTTGTACATATCCTCAACAGTCGTGGTCATGTCAAACTTATCTGGAAGCATATTGCTCAAAAACTTTTTGTTATCGGCAATTTTTTGATCCAGATTGTCTCCTGCTCCATACCCTTGCTCAAGGGCCATTGAACGAGCAAGTTGATTGATTTGATTCTCAAATGTTTCTCTATGCCCCTTGGTAACAAACATATATCTTCCATCCTTGACAACCATGCCCGGAGTTTTCCCCGGTTGCAAGAATTGCCTTTCGGCAAAGTCTTTTACAGACGGAGCAATAGTGGTCTTAAAATACTCATCACGGCCCAGCATCATGTCGAACTGGGTCATGTCATTGACCAGTTTGTCGAAGTTGCCACCAACGCCACCGCCACCAGCATATCTGCCCATGCCATAAAGGATGTCTTTGGCAAGCTGGCGGGCCTCGGGAGTGGAGGCTATCTTGTTCGTTGCTGCTTGGGTAAGGTAATCTTCCGCACGCTTGAAGTTGTACAGACCGTGGGAGGCAAGTGCTTCGTTCTTGGCGTTCATATCGCGCCAGCGGGCCTGTAGCTCGGGGTTGGTTGCAATGGCCCTGTATGCCTTGTTCACGTTCCCTCCGTACATGGCATCGGCAATGCCCTGCACGAACTCGTTGTTCCGATCCTGTACGAGACGGGTGAAGTTCTGCTGGTAGGGGTCGGCGGTCTTGGGAACCTTGAAGAACTCGGCTGCGAACGCCTGTCGCTTTTTGTCAAGTTCAACCTGCCGGTTGTTCAAGATGGTCGCCGCCTTGCTGATGGCACCCATTGGCATCCTGCCGGGGCGGGCCACGACCTCAAGGCCGGTGCTGTAGTTGTACTGCGCGGGGTCTTGCGGGTTGGGGTAAAAGTCCTCTTGGGTAAATTCAACGGTCTCTTCGGGGGCAGGCCACGTCACCCCTCCACGCTGGCGAGGAGCGCGTTCTTCTGAAGTGCCGGGCGCAGTTCCAGCAGTAGCAGTAGTTGTTCCTTGGGGGGTTACAGCAGTTGAACCAATCCCACCGCCGGAATATATGTTAGCGCCAGTCCGAACAGCATTTGATAAATCAAGAGGTTGATTTATTTGGCCGGGTGCATTGAAATTAATTGCACTCGGTGCCATTTCGTAATTAACCAAAGGAAGAGCTTGATCTTGCTCTCTCAAAAAATTAAACTCAGTATTATACAACTCATCTACATTAGATGCAGGTATGTTGTACCGAGACACCCTTCTTCCGCCCGGCGCATTTGGATCTTCAAATGTTAAGTTCCAATCTACTCCAGATGTCCGTGACCCTGTATTTTCAGGGCCGCCTTCATTCTGAGCAGCAAGCTGGTCGAGTTCTTCTATGTAGTTGGCCATGTCTGCTTGCTGTTATTGGAATGGTGCAAATGACGGGGTCGGAAGATTTGAAGCGTAATCACCTATCGTTGCGCTAAAGCCCGGAATTGAAGGATTGCTCGGAGTTGCGTTATACCCAAACCCGTAATTTGTAGTTTGCGGAGTTTGCGTAAGCTGGCCAAGCTGATAATTCTTTGGCAGCAGTTTTTCTTGACCTCCATCGGCTGGAGCCGATTTATTCATTTCGGGAATCATGGTCGCCGCCTGAGCAAAAGAGCCAATGGCAGCGGTTGCGCTATCCGTTGCAGCTTGGCGCATCTGTGCGGCCACGGCTTGGGCGTAGTTGCGGCGCTTCATCTGAAGGCCATAGATGGCGTTCTGAATGTTATCAATCAGCCCACCCTGATATGCAAGCATCTGATCGGCTCCCCGTGCAGCCTGTGCAGCAACCTGACCAATACCCTGCCCATAGCCGGTCTGTGACCGCAGCAGGGCATTGACCGTACCAGCGCCACCGCCAGCCCGTACAAGATTGGCTTGCGTTTGGGCCAACGAGCCAGCCAGCCCCTGCCGCGCCATCGCCGAGGTGGGGTCGGTGCCCAAGCGCATCGAACGCTCAAGCTGCCGGGTGCGGGCAAGCTGTGCGTACTGCTCGGGGCTTACGGGGGTCAGGGCTTTGTCCAGACGCTGGAACTCAGCCTCAAGACCCTTCGCTTTCTTCGCTTGGCCGATACCCCGAATGGCGTTGGCTGCTGCCGACGCACCCATCAGGGCAAGGGGTACGAATGCTGGAATTGCCATCTTACTTAATTGGCTTTAGTTGACCGCTCATTGCAGTCGCAGCCTTGTCAGCAGCGGTGTTCCAAATGAGTCGGAGGTAAAAGTACTGATTTTGTGGCAGCTTGCGGTCGGGGTCGTAGCTGGACAGCGTCCTGTCCGCCCAGCCCTCCCAGCCGTCATAGTGCTTCACCCAGTAGGGGCTGGTGTTGCCCACCCCGGGCATCTCGCACATCACGTTGAACTGCGGGTCAAGGATCTGGATCTTATCGGGCTTGGACAGCGCAATGTCACCGGAAATACGCCAACGGAGGAACTCCTTGTAGCTGTCAAGGTCACCGGTCATGGGCACGGTGATCGTCGCCTCCCTTGTGTCACCGCTTATGGTGTAGTTGTTGTCAACGTCCACGCGGTAGGTCTCAAGATCCCTGTGGCCGAAGATGTCATTACCCACCTGTGCATAGGCGTCGAATCGGTAGGTGAACACGCCCACCCAGTTGTCGATGTCGGCATTGTAAACTACCAGCAGCTTGGGTGGGGTGCGGGTCTGCTCCCCATCCTCTGTGCCGGAGCGGTCTACAAGGGTCATCCACGCCTCGTTGTACTTACGGTTGTAGAATCCGTTCACGCCCACGACGTACCCATCAGGGTAAGTGCGTAGCTTGGGGAGCAGGAAGCTCAGGAAGCGGTTGCGACCAATGTCGATGATCTGGTCGCCCACCATGCGGTAGACGCTGTTCCTGTCCGCCCAAAAGAACGAGTCGGCATAGCTGCTGCCCATCGTGGCAAACCCCTTGACGAAGAACTGCCACATCTGGTCAGGGCTACCGATGTTCCGCGACAACCACATCTCTTCGCCCCAATAGTTGGCAATGGATTGCGTGGAAATAACCTCGCCCGAAGCACCCGTGAGGATGTTCTTGTTGGTCAGCACGCGCACCACACCACGTTCGGTGATGGCGTACATATTCCGCCCTCCGCCGCCAAGCACAGAAGCGATGGTCTTGATCTCCCCGTTCTCTTCGCTGACCACCTTCAGGTTGCCGTCCACGAAGGTGCGAAGGCCCGGAACATCGCGTAGCAATGGGTCCACTTCGAGGGAAGAGATGAGCCCGGTGGGGAAGTAGGTCTTCTCTTGGTATCCTCCTATCTCATCGAACGGCACACCAAAGCCCGACACAAATGGCTGCTTCCAATAGTCCTTGTTGTAACCATCGGTGAACAAGACTCCTCCCCTGTTTCGGGGCGTTTGATTCAAGTCCACATCAGTCCCATCAACGTTAACAAGGGGATATTGGAACATTCCGTCCAGCGGGTTGGCGCTGACGTAGATGTACGGCTTGATGATATATCCGATCTTCGGCCACTCATATGGGCCGCCGATGGCCGTGTCGTTAGTGCCCTTCGCGTAACGCTTGGCGCTACGTTGCTCTGCGTCCCAAAGAACAACCCATTGGCGCATACTAATGATCAAAGAACACCAGCCCGATGAGAAAAGGCTTGGGTTCGCGTTGAGTACTGCGTTGTATTCAGGTGACTTATACCAGCCACTATACGGCAAGCGCGGAACAAACTTCCTGTCATTGCTCACGCTCAAATAGCCGCTGTTTTCCGTGTGGAAGTCATTTATGATGCAGCTTGTGGCCGGAGCTATGGTTACATCTCCGCCAAAGAAGCGAATCGGCGATCGGCTGTCGTAACGAACAAGAATGCGAGAATTGAGCGGAGGACAGTTGATCGTCAATACGCCATAGCTGCCAAATGTGATGGAAGCGAATGGCGCTATCTGTCCGCTGGAAAGCCAGTCACCTTGGTTGAACCCATACAGTCCATGGACTAGGTTACCATCATTGTCCGCGAACGGTATACCAGCGTTCAGGTCGGCCACCAAGACGGAGATCTGCGCGGGCGTCAGCGATGCGAGGTAGCTGTTATTCACCCAGCACATCCAGCGCGTAACCTCTCCTCCCGATTGGATGTAGATATACCTGTTACCGCCATTGACATCGAATACGTCCTCAGGGCGCTCATTAAGAAGCTGCACCGTCTGAGGCTGGCCAGTGCCAATGCCAATGCAGCTTTCAATCTTTATGTGATGTCCGGTATTTACGTATCGGTCAATTGAACTAGATGGAACCTGCGCGTCCCGCCGGATCAAATTGATGACATATACCGGTTCGTGCCAATCTCGAGTTAAAGAAGAGCCAAAATCAGCGCCATTTACAGCATTGTCCTGCAAGTAAATGTTAGAATCAAACACAACCCTGTAGTATACATTGTTGTTTTCGATTATCTGAAATACAGCATCTATGTCAAATATCCTATTACCATCATTGGGAGTCTCAAATGGGCTGCCCGGCGGAATGCCAGCAGATGCAAGCCTACGCCACATTGAATAGCCAACGTAGTTGCTTGCAGACGGTTGGTTTATTGGGCTTGGTGATGCGACTTCTTGATATGCCATCCCCTGCCCGCCATTTGAAATGGCAAGAGGTTCCCCGGGGTTTACTTGACTTTCATCGTATTGTATCCCAGCATAGCTAAGTATATCTACAGCACCTCCAATATAATTCTCCGGCCCATAATCATTCGCGGTTATATTGAGCGGGCTTAATGGATTCAGCGGAACGTCTATACCTGAAAATCCAGAATACCCAGCGCCAAAACTGTATGGCTCCGAATAAATTCCAAGAGGAGATACAAATTGGATGGCAAAGTTTTCGGGAGATGAGTTGAACTCATCAATTATGTTCTGATCAACTTTCCCGCTATCAAAGTCGGGGAACTTGATGGCAAGCCTGTTCTTTTTCTTTACCGTTGCCGGGTCCGAAGCATTCAAACCCTTTGGCATAAGGTCATATACGGCGATGCCCTGAGCAATGACCCGGTTGGCTGGCTCTGTCCGCATGATGGACATCACCTTGGCCTTGCGTGGGATGTTGGTTACGCCGTACAGCGCACCGCCCATTGCTTGATATTGAGGAGCCCATATCTTCCCGCTGAGTTCAAGCGGAGTGTAGTTGGAGTGGTTGGTGCTGCCCTGTGCCTCCAAAAAACCAAGCGTAGGGCTTCCTGTGTAAACGCCATTGACCGGAGAGGTGGACAAACGCGTTTGGTCATTGAGAGGATTGACCCCGCTATTGACTGGGTTTGTTGGACCGAAAGCAGTTCTGCCATCTCCGTCTATTGCATAATTGACAAATGGATAGCTAAGATTCGGATTAAACTTGTTCTTATCCCCTTGTATGAACGCATCAAACGTGTCATAGACCACCTCCGGGCCGTTGCAGTCCGTGGATGCGGCCCAAATGGGGGCGCTGGAGTAGGTGGCGCTGTCGATGCTCTTCTTGTCCCTGCGGTTGGGGAACTGGTAGCCGGAGTCAGGCTGGTTGGGAAGATCGGCCACATAGCTGCGGTTCAGATACGCATCCCACAGCATCACGCCGAAGCCGTACTTCTCCCCGCGCATGAAGCTCTTCAGGTAGGTGTTGTTCACCGGGTCTGAGTAGCCGTCATTGTACGCCTCACGCGTGGTCGAACCCTCCGGAGTATACCATGTATGCACCCCCTGCGTGATGGGCACCATCGGCTGTCCGTCCTTGAGGATGAAGTCAATGGTCGGGATATTCGAAGAAGTCTCGAAGTTGGCGTAGGTCAACCGACGGTCGGCATACTCCACGCTCTTTGGCTTGGTGAAGACAATGAGACGCTGCTCCTCCTCGTCAGGGGGGATGACCTCTGGCGTGGCAATGGCATCAGAGGGGTCAGAGAAGGTCCGAATGGAAACCTCGCCCGGCGCAAGCTGCAATTTGCCGACCACCTCGATCACCCCCGTATCCGTCCCGTCATTGAACCTGCGGCGAAGGATCTCCACGAACTGGAATCCCTGCTGGTTGTCCACGCGGAACTGTATCCTAGCGCCGTATCCCGTGGTCTGAAGGGGGGTCAATACACCTCCGCCCACGGTAGACACACCGGGGTATTGGTCCTGCTCCCAAGTGAGCTTGCGGTCCTGCCAGATGGGGATGCTGATCAGCGGGGTCTCGGGGCCGGGGTTGGTCCGGTCGCCCTGAGGGCTTACCCACCGCAGCCGATACTGGTACTGGCCCGGAGGCAGGCCCGGCTCGACCTCAAAGTTGCCCACATGAATAGGGAACTCAGGGTTGGAGATAAGCTGTACGGAGTTGTAATCGGTGGTGTACGAGGGGTCGAAGAACATCCCCGTGTTGTTGTTCAAGTTGAACAGCAACTCCTTCAAGTCCCAATACAGCGGTTCGCTGTTGTGGTCGGCAGGGTAAACCACACCCCTTCCCTCAACCGAACCTCCAGCACCTTGGTTGTCAATGATGCTTGTACCCACCAAATCCTCGACCACAGCGATCTGAAGTGGCCTATTGTACACATAGGGAATGTTCTGGCTCTGCGCGACGATCTCCCCATCAATGCGAACGATGGGGTATTCACCCGCCACGCTGGAGGCCCAGAACTCGATCAACTTCCCATTGCATGAAGCAGAGCCGATGCACACATATCCAGTACCCCCGGGATTCGCATACTGCAAAACCTCTCCATGTACGGCCTCCGCTGCTCCTGTGCGGCCACCGATGGAGGTGGGGCGCACGTTCACAGCCTCACGCGACACACCATCGGGCAGAAGCTCGGGCGTGATGTCGGTGTTGACCCCCTTGCCAAGGAGCCTGCGAAGCCACGGGAAATGGAAGAGTTTGGGCATTGGTTAGCGGGCTCGGCCCTTGTGCTTCATGATCTTGTGCTGAACTCCGCGCGCATCCTTCCCGTAATCCTTCGTGACGGCTGAGTGAAAGCTCTTTCCGTGGCCATCGTATGTGTTGCGACCGCGCACCTTATCCACAGCATCCGCGATGCGATCCTTCAGCGGAGTAGGGTTCTTCGTTGGGCGCAAGTACTCCCGCCCGTCCGATGTGGTGACGCGGTTCTTGCTGAGCGACTTCTCGCGCTCTGCATCGATCTGGGCTTGGGTCATCTTGCGCTTGCGCTTGCGGCCCTCAAACTCTGATAGGTTCATTGTATTACGGGGTATGCCCGATGCGGAAGGTGTAGGCGGTGGTGTCGTAGCGACCCTTCTTGTCAAGACGCTTGTAACGACCAACGGCGGTCCACCAAGAACCGTTCGGGGCTTTTAGTTCGTTCTCCTTTCGAGCAATGACGCGGGCGTAGAAGTTGGGGTTCTCCATCTCCATGGCCAGCGCAGCGCGGTGGATGACAAAGTCGGTTATTGCTTCCCGGCACCAATGCGGGATCTCAAAATCCTCACCGAAGCAATCAACTCCAAGACCCGTATACATGACGAGCAAACGGTCCCAGTTCTTGCACGACGGAGAAAGGTAAAGAATCCCATTACGCAACCCCGCAAAGTAGATATGAGCCGGAGGAGCTTCGCTCCAAGCCAGCGAGAACTGGAAGTCGTCATGATTCCTCGCCTTGTTATTGGCCACGTATCCCTCTCCTCCCTTATGCCACATATTGGGCTTGATGAACAGCGGGGTGGAAGAGGTGATGTTGTTTCCGCTACCGCGCACCAAGTAGATCTGGTCGGCCTCTGTCAGGTCCGTTGGAAGCTCAAGCTGTAGGCTGGCCGGGATTTCAGAGTCCCATTGCTTCTTGAAGAAGTTGGTCGCCGAGTTTATCTCCTGCAACCCGCGCTGGGCGGCAGAGAGATAGAAGGGGCGGCCAAGCCTGCCGAACTCCTCGTCACGAAGCTCCTGCGCCGCTGCGATGATAACCTCGCTTACGTTGAATTTGGCGTTACCGAGTGGCATCAGGCGTCAATTTGAGTGGGACTATTCACGGACATTGTGCGCTCGGTTCTTACCTGCTGATTGGGCTCAAAGTCTCTACCATCATTTTTCAACCGTTCTTGCGGCATCATCACCGCCCAACGCTCAAGGTCGATGACCATCTTCTTGAGGGTCTCAAGCATCTCGTTGGGAAGCCCGGTGTCCTGATCGGGGTCCACGTCATCGAAGTCCACGATGGCGAACAGGCCAACAAGCAAATGCTTGATGTCGCAGGGGACACCGAACAGATACACCCTATCCTTGGTGGTATCACCGACCTTGGCTTTGGCCCGCGCAAAGTATGGGCGGCTGGGTCGCGGAGATTGGTATGCGCTACCGTACATCAGGCTCACCGAAGCCAATGTGGTTCCCGTGAAAGGAACCTTCGAGATGGCCGGTGGACACCCGCAAGGGATCTCGTTGTTGAGGTAGCGAATGAAGTTCACCCCGCTGTCGTGGTCAAGAGAGAACACGCTCACAGGGAGGTCAAAGTAGCTGTAGTCCCAGTCGGCGGTGCTGTTGTCAGGGGCATCGTTGTGGTTCACCTCCACGATGTACGTGGACACCATCTCGCCACCCCTGCGGTGGTCGCCGATCGCGTCGCCCTTCGCAAGGATCTGCTTCTTGAGCTTGTCAACTGCGATCTTTACGTTGTAGAGGACCGCTTCCTTGTTGCGAAGGCGGTCATCATGGGTGAACCCCATGGTGACCATAATGTCGTCCACCACCTGATCGTAGGTCGCCATGCCTACAAAGATAGCTTAGTTGGTAGTAAGCTGGAACAGTTCTGCTGCGTCTTTTTGCGCGTTCATTTGCAGATTTGTCCCATCCCCTTGCTTCCAAGCGATATACTGCAATGCCCAGTCCGCCAGCGTGCGTTTCATGCTCTGCGGGAACTGGATCTGTGCGGTAAGGTAGTTGTTGGCGTCAAGCTCAAGCGGGTTGGCCAAGTATGCAATGGCCACCAGTTTCTGGTTGACTTGGCTCTGCGGGAGAACCCGAATTTCCCCCGTACCGCTGGAATAACTATTCGATGAGCCGTTGCCTACGATGTAATAAGCGTAGGTGCGGCGCTTGGGCTTGTCGGCCAGCGTTTCGTTGCCGGACATGAACCGGTTGGTCCTGAGCACAGGAACCTCCTCAAGGGTCACCCGCTCCACAGGCTGACCTGAGCCGGACCATGACAGGTCGTCGCGGTAGACGCTCTGATTGGGGTTCAGGGGCAATAGGGCGGGGTTGGGCTCAACGGTTATGGGCTCGGCATAAACAGCCAGCACATTCCAAATCCCGTGGCCAAGAGAGGCAAGCAGGGCAGGGTCGCTGATTGCAACCCCGCCCTGCGAGTTCGTCTGGAACATCCTGACATAGGTCAGGTCTCGTATCGCCTCCTCTGTATTATCCCGCTGTGCCATCATAAAGCTGATGGCGGTCATCGCCCTCGACACAGCAGAGTTAATAGCAGGAATATAATCCTGAACGTCAAGATAGCGTTCGCTTCCCTCGGCATCGAGGTTGGCTTGCATTACAGTCTTCAGTTCAGGATAGGTGATCATACTACAAAATTACTGCTGTTCAGCGGTCGGGTCGCTCAAAAGAGAGGCCCGGCCAGCCGAAGAGACCATGCTCTTCATCATCTCGGCGTCCCGCTGGATGTCACGCGCAGCAAGGGCGTTCGCAATGTTGGTGCGGATGGTTGAGAGGGACATCTTGCTGTCCAGCTTGATGCCATTCTCGGCGGCCATGCGGTAAAGCTGCGGGGCCATGCGAACATTGAGGTTCTGCATATGCTGCGAGAACTTCTGGGCGAACTTCACCTGATCGCTGGTGATGTCGGCTTCCTTGGCGTTGGAGAAGAAGATTTTCTTGTACAGGTCGTGGGTCTCCAAATACGCCTGCTCCCGCTTGGAGTTGGTCACATAGGTGCTCATGTAGCGGGTCTGGAACTGGTCCCCGTTACGGATGGCATCACCGTGCGACATCTTGAACACCATCTTCTTGTACGGTGCTTTCACAAGCTGGCCACCGATGCGCTTAGCAGGGACGATCCAAAAGAACTGCGGGGTGAAGTACACCCTCTCCTCGCCAATGTCGTCGGGGTCCACGTCACGGTCGTCCACCAGACCGTCCTCGTCGGGCTCCTGCACAACGGTACGCATCACCTTGCCCATCTCTTGGGCGATGGCTTTGCCGATCTCTACCGCGCTTGCAGCACTCGAGGCCGGGGCTTCTTCCTCCGTCTCTTCTTTCGCAGCCTTGATGGCCAGCTTGAGGGTTTCCTCGGTCACGTCCTCGTGATAGCTGATGCCAAGGTCGTCAGCTTGTTTCTTCAGTTTGCCAAGTCGGGCCTTGGCCGCCGTTTCACTGTTCGCCATAGTGTATGGTTAGTTTGCACAAATATACACCAATACCAAAAGAAAAACCCCCAGCCAAGGCCGGGGGTCTTTCGGAAGAGTTACGATGCCTTACGCCACATCCACAATAAAATTCTGGGCAGCGTTCTGCACCTTGGTGCCCACCATGCCCTCCACCGTGTACCGCTCGAAGTCGTAGATCTCGAACGGAGTGATGTTGGAGCGGCTCTGGCTCACCTTGGCCTCTTGGCTGATCATGGGCACGCCGCGCATGGTGGCGAGCTTCACGCTCGACTTCTGGAGGACCACAAGACGACGGGCGTACTCCTCGGGGAAGCTGGCGGCATCGTTCCAGATCTGCGTCGGAACGAGGGTCAGCTTCTGACCGCCAAAGCGCCACTCCTCGAAGTCCAGATCCCAGATCTTGTCGGTGGTGCTGTAACGGACGAACTCAGCCTTCTGCTTCAGGTTCAGAGCGTGCAGCATCTCGGGGGTGCCGAAGATCACGCGCTCGTTGTTGATGGGGCCGAAGTTGGTCTGGAAGATACCCGTGGTCAGGTCATCCCACACGGTGCTCATGGTGCTGTTCAGCGTAGCGCCACCGTTGTTCTGGATGCTGGGCACGATACCCTCGGTGAACTTGGCAATGGCGGTCTCGCCGCTGTTGCTGTAGCTCACCAGACCCTCGCCGTATTGGCCCAGCCAAATGCGCTGGCACATCGACACCTTGAGCTGGGTCAGGACGTTACGCATATCAACCTCCATGAAGTTGGTCTGCGACTGGTTCTTCCACTTGATGCGCTCCAGACGGTTCCAGATCATCTGCTCAGGACCAACCTTTTCGATGAGGTTGGTGCGGCGGACGGTCTTGGTACGCACCGGGTTGCTGAAGGTCTGGAAGCCATCGCCACCGGCGGTCAGGCCGTTGGTCAGGTTCACGCCAGTAGCGGTCAGGGCACCGATGCCAACGCCCACCATCGAGCGCATGGTCACGGTGGCCGTACCGGTGTTCACGTTCGACACGATCACTTGGTTCGGCACACCAGCGTCATCCGTAAAGTGCAGCTTCTGGCCCACGAACACGTAGTTCAGCGAGTCGGTGGTCACCACCACGGTGCCGGTCACAGTGCTACCGGGAACGGCAGCGGTGCCGGTGATGGCGCCAGCCGTCACGATGGGGCTGCGGCTCCACACGTTCTCGTGCCACATGAGTTCATCGCCCGGGGCCTCCTCGGTGGCGAACGCCATGAGGTACTGGAGGTCGAGGAACTGCTGGGGCTGGGCATCGAAGATGATGGGGTCCACCGGCAGGTAGAGGTGACTGGTCACGCCACGGCCATAAGCTGCGGCATAGGGCGAACCGGGCGCGTTAGTATTGGCTAGGCCAAACGGCGCGTTGTTCACATTCTGTTGATAAGACTGAAGGGACATTGTCTAATTGGATTTAGAAGGGTTAGGTTTGAAGACCGGCCTTGAGCAGAATCTGGCGAATCGCATCATCTGGGTTTGTCGCCATGGGCTGCGTGCCGGGGTCGCGGTTTGCCGAACGGCTCATCGCCGGTTGGCGGGAAGTCGCCTCAAGGAGGGCCTGCTGCCTGCCGCGCTCGTAGCCTCTCGCTTCTGCGGCCTTCACTGCGGGGTCGAAGTGAAGCGCCTTCAGATACAGGGTCGTAGCGTCAGCGGTGGGAGTAACCCCATCCTCTTTGACGAACTTGTGAATGAAATTCCCAGCGGATACTTCCTTGACGACCGCTTCGTCAACGAATACCCCGAGGGAAGAGTTTTTTGCTACTGCAATGCTGTCGGCAACGCCTTTCTGGTAATCCTCGAAGGCTTGCTTACGCATATGCTCCTGCTGCTGCACCTGAGCGGTGATCTCATTGCGCTTCTTGTCGTGAAGCTCTGCAGCGGTGTCGCGAAGGATGGCGATGCGGCTCTCGATGGCGTCGATGGTGTCCTCGTCCGCCTCGGGGTCATTGAGCATCTCCCACTGCTCAGGCTTGATCTTGCCCGGCAGGTAGGTGTCAATGAGCGTCCGATCCTCCAGATCCTTGCTCTCCTTATTCTCAAGTGCTACCTTAGGAAGCGTCTTGAGATAGTCTTGGGCGTCCTCTACCTTGCCCTCCAAGGCAAGTTGGAGCGCCCGATACATGGTCGGAGGGAGCTTCTCAAGCTGACCAAGGACAGGGGCTGCCTCGTCATACTTCTGCTTGTAAAGCTGGCTCTCCGCCAGTTTAGTATCAATCTCTTTCTTGAAGGCCAAGGGGTCTTCCACCCCATAGGTCTGCTTGAAAAGATTCTTCGCCTCGTCCGTCCACTGGATGTCCAGCGCGGGTTTATCGTCACCAACAATGCTGGTAACGATCTTAGCGTAAGGGTCTTCCCCTTTGGAATTACCACCGGAATTTACAACCGGAGGTGCTTCGGTTTTTTGCTCGGAAGCCGCTACTGGCGCGGGTTGCGCGGGTTCGGAGACCTCCGGAGCAGGCGCAGGAGGAGCCTCCTGCTGTTTTGCAGAAATGGGAGGGGCACCGGCAATGGACGATTGACTGCGAAGAATATTCGCAAGGGCGTCACCGGCGACGTCTACAACTTCCTGATTGTCAGTTTGTTGAGCCATGGTACAAATATATGAGCAGTGTGCTCGGTTTTGGTTTGTTTTCGTTTTTTACGGTTGCTGGCCCATGGCACCAAGCAGGTCTGCGTCTGGTCGCATCCATTCGCTTTCTGCTTGACGGTAGGGCTGCTCGGCCTTCTGTTGCAGCTTCGCCTGTTCCATTTCGGCCTTTGTCCCCTGCTTGGAGACCTCAAGCTGCTGCTGGTCGATGGCTTGCTGTTCCTGCGCGAACTGTGCCTCGGCTGCGGCCATCTGCTGCTGCTGCTGTGCGGCTGCGGCGGCTGCTTGCGCTTGCTTGGCGAACTGGCGGGCGGCGGAGTACACATCGTCCGGCGTGGAGCGTCCCATAAGCTGGGATGCGGTGACCGGGTCGAGCATACCCATTTGCATAAGCTGCGGGATGATCTGCTGGTCGGTGATGGTCCGAAGCTGGGCACCATCCGGGGACAGGCTGATTTTCACGCGGAACTGCTCAAGCTGCATATCATCACTTGAGACAAGGGCTTGGATGTCGTCGTCGCCCACCATCTGGCTCAGGAGCCAAGGCCGCTTGGAGTAGAACTGCTTGCCCGCCTGTGCGTTGAATTGGTGGATCTGCTTGTACAAGTCTGCAATGGCAGCGTAGAACGGCTGCTGCATCACCCCCGCCTGCTGAAGCTGAAGCTGGAGCGTGCCCACAAGCTGCCCGCCCTGCGGAGCGCCGTAGTTGCTCTCGTATACACCCGTGGCGCTTTCTGCGATCGCCTTGAACTGCGGGAGCGCACCAAGGAGGTTGTAGATGCCAGCACCCGGGGAAGCATCGATTTGGCCAGAAGCGTTCTGAAGGCCACCAAGCTGGCTGGCAGAGAGCACCAAAGTGTCCCCCTCCTTTACCTTCATGTTGATCTCCTCCTCGTCCATGTTGGAGCCATCAACAGCTTCCTTGGCAATGAGGGTGGCCTTGCCTCCGGCTTTACGCATCCTCCAAGCGATGTCGGAGGTGATCTGGTTCATCCACCGCTGGGGGTCACGGGCAGAGGTCAGCGGGGCAACAACGTGGCCACCGAGGTAACGCCATGCTGAGAATTTGATCGGGAAGCGGACGGAATACACGTCATCGGGGTCCGCCTCTTGCAAGGGGTACATCCCATAGTCCAGCACAAGGTCTCCCACCACGCCCACGTCAGGCAGCCCGCTGTTCATGGGCGGCTTGGGGGCGGTGCGGTCGGCGGCAAAGGGCATATTCTTGGTGTATCCACCCGGGAGGTACTCCCAAGGGATCATGGAGCAGTAGCGGACCACCTCAATGGCCCTTTTCTGCTTCTTTGCTTTCTTTTCCGATGCCGTCCACGCCTCCGTATAAATGTTCATCGGAGGGTCGATCAAGTCCTTGTCGGTAAAGTCTGGCTTGCCGGTGTCGGGGTTGATTTCGTTGATGGTCACATACTGTTCCTCGCCATCCTTGATCACATAACCCCGGTCCACGTACTTCATGTCCTTCCAGTACATGGTAAAGACGCGGGGGCGGCTCTGGGGCCAACCAGCGTTGAAGTTGTAGCCACCGGGCAGGATACGCGCCCATTTGTCCAGCGCCTCGATCTTGTCCTTGACGGGGTTCCAGCGTTCTGCGATGCCGGAGACGTTCATCAGCGGGCAGACATAGACGAACTGCGCGTCGGTGAAATCAGGCTTCATCGCAGAGGTGTCCCAGCCCACCTCGCGGGGTTCGCACATCTCCCACTCAAGGTTGTTGCCGTTGATGAAGCAGTGGGATGCAGCGACACCGGACAGGGCCATATATCCAGCGGATACGCGCTTGGTGTCATCCAGCTTGCTGCGCTCGGCGAGCATTGACATCAGGGAGTTCGCACCACGAATGATGTGGTCCTGATAGGTCATATCGAAGATCTGCTCGGTCTCCTGCTCGTCAGGCGAGATGCCTTGGTTCTCATACACCTTGGCCATGTTGGGGCCAGCGGCGGCGGCGCGGGACAGGACCATGGCTTTGGCCAGAGCGTCCTCACGGCGGGTCTGAGACAAGTACTGCGTGGCCGGTTCAGCCTTGGCAGAGATGGAGATGTTGTCCACCGCCCCGATCATGCGGGTGAGCATGGGGGAGAGGATGGGGAACTTGAACGGGATGCGGCTGGTCTGGGCGGGGCCGTCGCCAAGGAACATACGCACATCCTCCTCCTCGCCCCAGCGGGAGTCGATGGCGTACTCCATGTTCAGCACGAAGTTGGAGCGGTAGAACTCGATCCAAGCGCCGACCTGCCGCGACAGGAAGTAACGGGTCCACAGGGCATGATAGGCCTCCCCCTTGTCCGCCTCGGTGGTCATCATGCTCGGCGGAATCATCGTGGCGATCGGGATCCATGTCCAAAAGCCACGGTTATTGGTCGTTGTTGGAATACTCGTACCGCTCATCGACGTGATTGTCTAAAGGCCCTCACACTTCCATCAAGTTCGTCCACAATGGTCTGCTCCCGTTCGACAACCCCAAAACCCCCTTTTTCGAGGGTTTTAGAGGTCTCTTCCATCAGCTTCCATATCCCCGGAGCGCGTTTGCTCCAAGATTCCTGTTCTTCAAGGTCCATCGTCGCGATGTCAACGGCAAGCATTTCCTTGCAGTTTTCCCTTACTCTTAGCGTGTAAAGGTAATTCTCAACCCTAGCTCCAAGGTTAAATGCCTCCATTCTTTTGAAGGCGTTTTTTATATTGTCAGGGAACCCGACCTTGAATTCTTTGAGCTTGGACTCGCGCTGCTGCTGGGTGGGGTAAGCGATATTGACGCATTTCTCCAGCTTTTCGGCGTCTTCAATGTCGTTGAATGGGGACGCAGAACAGCGGAACCACCACACGAACAGCAGGTCGTGGGTCTTTATAGCATCCGCCTTGAACTCCGGGTAGTCCAGCAGTTCGGGATACTGGACCCGCAGGTCTTTGGCGTTCTTTGGAGCGAAGATCAAGTACTTGCGCTCCAGCATTTTCTCTATGATGTCGCTTGTCATCGGTATCGTAATTCTACCTTTTCAGTTGTGTAGTACGGCATCAGGTTGGGACCGCGCTTCAGCAAACGCTTTGTCTTGTACTGTTTGGTCTCCGCCGTCAAATGCACAGGCTGCTTGTTGATGCAGCGGCAGCACAGTTCAGCGTATGCCACAGCGTACACCATGTCGTCGTTGTAGACGTTCTTGTTCATGGTGCCCCACACCACAGAACCATCGGCCTTGGACTCCACAGAGATGTTACGCACCTGCGACCAGAAGTCGTAGTACCAAATGTTGTGGCCATGGGTGCGGATAAGATCTGTCACATCCCCATACAGCGACTCCTTCCGGCTTCCTTTTCCGCCCTTCATGTCCACCCCGTAAATGTGATTGCCACCACGGTACTTTGGCAGAAGCTCGTTGCGGAGCAAAATGGATTCCCTGAGGTTGAACACGGGAGAGGATTTGAAGTCCGTGTACCTGTGGCCCACGTTGATCTCCACCAACTCCCTACAAGCCTTCTGCCCTTGGTTTCGGTAATACATCCCCATCAGCACGCTCTGTAGGAACAGGTCCACGGGGAATGATGTACGGGCGTTCAGAATACACGCTACAGTCGGCACGTAGACCGAGTTCTCCCCACTCCCTACCTCCTTGGCCGCAGAGTCCCATATTGCGCTGGAGAAGCGGGAAAAACCGCCATCGTTCTGGATGGGGTCCGTGCCTTGGAAGTATCGGTAGGCGAAGCTGTTGTCCGGCTCCAAGAACATTTTGACCGGGGCGTCCAAGTCATCCGCCTTGCTGGGCTCCCACACAACACCTTTTACCGGGTGCGGGAAATGGCTACCCTCCGGAAGCTTGACTGATTCATCCCAAATGGGCTTGAACCTTCCGGGGGTCGGGGCAAGACCCTTCTTGTGGCACTCGTTCTGGATGCGGTTCTGCTGACGGACGATTATCTCCATTGGCACCAGCGTCTTGTGGCTGGTCATGAACGCATCGTCGGGCTTGCTGGGATAGTGGGCACAGAACAGCGAAAGACGTTCGGTGGTCGAAAGACCCTTGGTCTCCTCGGTCTGGCCACGCAGATACTTGGCCCGCTGCTTCAAGTAGAACTCCCTGTTCATGCCGGGTCGGCAGGTCCAGTCCATGAAGACCGGAACCCATCCCGCAGTATCTTCTCCACCCTCCCACGCAGCCAGCAGCGACTTGAAATCATTCTCGAACGCACCCTGACCGGTATTGTTGGACGAGCCGGTGCCCCATGCGAATGCCTGACGGACCAGTTCAAAGCGACCTTTCGCCTTGTTGAACTGATACATCGTGGGGTCAATCTCGGCCTTGACCGTCTGAAATGTTGGGATATTCTGTGCCTCATCGAACAAGGACCACGTTGGGGTACGACCGTTCACGGTCATACTGTCTTCGGCGGAGAGCAGACGGAACTCGGAGATGTCGCGGCCCTTCTGTGCCTTGGTGTCCCCGGGGTCAAAGTCAAGGATGGCGCTCTCGGACGAGAACCCCTTGCTCACGTCCACTTCCCCGATCATCCAATGCGGGAGGTGCTGGAAGGTGCTCTGGAACTTGTCGCGGAACAGAGTTTTACCGGTCCCCTCCTTTTTGTGGACCATGAACACCCCGCTGAACGACGAACGCACCACAGCTTCAAGGGAGGCCATGGCCATCATCGTGGAGGTGATGGCAGCCTGACGGCCTTTTACAAGGTCAAAGCTATTTCCCCGGTCCACAAGGAATGCCAGCAGCGCCTGAGGTGTAGAGGCTTCGTATGGCCTACGACCGCCGATGAATCCATCCTCCTTGATGCTGACGTACTTGTTCAGTCCGTATAGCTTGTTGTCGGCCACGCGGGCAAGTTCCCGACGCTTGTACTCATACCGCTCAACGGGGTCAACATCGGCCAGCGTCCGCTTGTCCTCCAGCCACCTCCGAGCTTGCTCGATGTACAGAAAGAACGGCTCGTATGGGATGAGGCTGTCGAACTGGGGGATGTGCGAGTTGATGAACTTGCGGAATTCATTGTCCGTAATATCCGCAGAGTCCGGACGCCAATGAGACCGCTCAATGTCAGCGTCCTCCCATTTGTTGATCCACTCCTTGGGTATCTTGTCGTAGTAACATACCCCCTCAAGAGGCTCACCAGCTTTGGCGCCTTCTGTAATAGTTGGTATCTCGTATAGCCACAGGTGCTTCTCGCCAAAGTCAGGGATCTCGTCTTTTTCCACCTCATATCCCTTTTGCTGGGTCTTAATGGTGGCGAGTTCCTCAGAAAAGCCAGCAGACCTGACCTCCTGCTGCTGAGTGGGGGAGATGTCTATTCCCTCATAACTGAGTTTCAGCAGAAGCTCGGCGGTATGCTCCTGTATGGACTTCTTGGTGCTCATGGGAACAAAGTTAGTACAAAATACTGTACATCAGATAGTTGACTATATTTGCATCATGTACGAATCAGATGTCTCCTACTCGGGTTTTGCAGAGATTGAACTCATTGAGTGCGACGGAGCCATCGTAATCTACTTCAAAGAAAATGGCTAACTGGCGATATGATGTGACCCTTGGCGCAGAAAGCATTGCCCTGTCTCCGACCGGGACGACCGATTACGTGCATCTGATCCACTATCGCACGGTCATTGATGCGGTGGCTCATGTGAAATACAAGTATCTGTATGATACGTATTCCACAGATTCATTTACCCCTAAAAGCCATGATCTTCCACCTCAGGTGGCCAACATTTTATCTACTGCAAATGACGCTACGCTGAGTCAAGATAATTGGCCAGACCCAAGCAATGCTGCGACGTTGTCAACATCTCAATTGCCAAAAACACTGTATTTAGACGACCCAAATAGTGTCTATCAGCAGTGGTTTGTGCGTCTTCGTTACAACGATGGCCGATTCATGGATCTGCCAATGGGAAAAATTGCAAATCAAAGTGGCTGGGTAAATAGTCAAGTAGGAGCAGTGGCGTGCGTTGAAGATATTCTTACCGTCTGCATCACTCCTTGATCCGGTCAATCTCAGTAAGCAGTTCAATAAGGGCGTTTATTTTTCCTTCAACTACGCCCACTTTTAAGTAATCTGCTGCGTTTACGCGGTCTTCCTTATCGACCATTTTCTTCCACTCCTGTTCAAGAGCAGAGAGCTTGGAAGCGATGAGCAGCTTGATATGTTGCTTTTCCATGCTGCGAAAGTACACGATATGTTGTAGTCTTGGATTTTTTTTGGCATTGATCGCATAACTCCCTGATAATCAGTATATTTGCCTCATAAACGAATCAGACAATGCTCATTCAGTTTCAAACCCCCAGTGGCGAAGTGGTGAATACCGCGTTCGTTACGCCCCAGATCTTGGCCACCAATGGTCCGTGGAGCAAGCTCATCACCTACCCGACCTATGCTAACCCGGGCAATTACAGCTACAGCGGTCCCTACTTTGGCAACACGCCTCCCGGCGTTAACCAAAACCCGGGCGCTAACGCCAAGGGTAACACCGAGCCGGTCGAAGGTCAACTGACCACCCAGTATCTGGACGAAGATACTTTGGTTCCCTTTGGCCCCACCGGTAGCTACCTCTTCCCGCTGGGTCAGGGTGGCTCCTATCTTGGCTTCTACAGCGCCACCGGTGTGCTGTACACCAAGTGGAAAATGGACGATGCCACCGCCGTGAGCGATGCCATCACGAGCATCGCCACCGCCCTTGGTGCCGGTGATGCCTACCTGCTGCTCGGCTCCGACGGCGCTGCCATCCCGTAAGTAATTCTCTTCTTGATATGCAGAGGCCCCCGAAAGGGGGCTTCTTGCTTTCAATAGCTTTGTAGTATGAAAGAAGCATTCACCGAGATACGAGAGGACTTTGACAAAATCGTTCAATCCGTGGTCGAGGTCAACAAAGCGATAACCCGATTTGAGTCCGAGGGCGACTCAAGGTTCGGAATGCTGGTGAACCGCAGGCTGGACGAACTGATGCGTGCGTGTCAGTCCATCAAGAAGAAAGTGAACGAGACCAGACGAGAGATCAACTCTTCGTATTGATACCAAGGGTGTGGTTGGAACACATCCTCACTTGGTTGGTGTCGAAGAACTTTATTTCCCCGCTTTCCAGCCCGACCATGAACACGCTGTTGGCCTGTGGGCCGTAGTCTATCAAGCAGATCACTATCCCCTCACCAAGCTCGGTGGAGACCCACAGTATCTGCTTGAGCTCGTGTATCAAGGGACCACGATGAGGGAGGGCGTCTCTTCAGCCTTCTCCTCCGCCTTGGGCTCCTCCGGCTTTTGCGCCTCCGCCAGCTTGTTGATCATCTCAATGGTGCTGGAGAAGATCTCCGGGTGGTTCATGGCCATGTGGGCGACGACGGTTTGCACCATTGCCTCTCCGTAGTTGCCAAGCGCCTTGGCCATCCCGGGTTCGTCACCGTCGTGAATAATGAACACCTGAAGGTTGCTTGCCTTGGCGTGCTTGCGAAGCTGCTCCGCGAGGATGGACAGCTTCTTTCGTTTGGGGTTGTTTGTCATCAGTCTTTCTTTTTGCCTTTGTATCGTGCGAGCATCCGCTTGCCTTTGGCCACGGCGGATGCCTTGTCTCCATGGTGACCCCAAGCTTCAAGCGAGAGCTTCAATCGGGTCTTCTTGCCATCCTTCATCAGCGGGCCAGCGGCAGAACCCATGCGGACAAGGAACGAACCCTTGCGGCGCATCTGCTCGGGGCTGGAAGGCGCTCCTTTGACCGGAGCCTTCAGGTTGCTCCCGGTCTCGCGGTTGTACTTGGCGCGACCGGCAGCGGACAATCCGCCCTTGGGGTTCTTGTGCTCTTTGCGGAGGTTCACTTGCTTTGCCATGATCACATATTGGTTCCGTCAAACACGTTGATACCCGTGGTTGGGAAAACACCGTTGGGGCCAGTAGTCTGATTCCAAGTGTTCCCATAGGTGTTGTTGATGAACGGCTGGCGTCCGGGCCACACGCCTGTGATAACAGGGTAGCTGACCTGACGCATGGGGTCAATACAACTGGTCATGTTCTGTGCGTTCCAGTACATATCCCCATAGTAGTTGTCGTTGTCCCAGCTTGGGTCAACCACGGTATCGTAACACTCGAACTTACGGTCGCCACCAAGCGGACTATATCCCGTATGTAGCCAATGCTTGTATCGCTTCAGGTAGGTGCCGATCATGCGGATGCTGGAGCCGGTGAGCGGGATGCCCGTAGTGCCATTGCCGCAGTCCGGGTCGTAGAAGTCATCCTTCACTTCCACCATGCTGTCCACTTTGCCACCGTGGGCAAAGGAGGTTCCACCAATGACAGTAAAGGAGAATCGACCGGACAAACGCGCAAGCATCTGGCCCTTACCCTCGCTGGCGTTGGGCACGCAGAGCGAATACCCGGGATCGGTCCCGCAGCAGAACGCTTCAAGCTTGTGGCCTGTAAGGGTGATCATGCCTCCCGGGTTACCGTCGTAGTAGTAGGGCCAGAAGTTCGGGTCTCCGTTGGGGCCGGTGAAGCCCTGACGGAACATATAGATCATGTACGGGTTGTAGTCGCCCGACTGCGTGTAGATGGCAATGTCCGCCGTCCCGCAACCGCGAACACCAATTTGGGCCACGTTGTTGTAGAACCCGCTGTTGTGGTACATCACGAACGGGGCAGGGGTGCCGTCGATCAACACACCAAAGTCATTGTGGCGCTCAAAGTAGCAACGCTCGATGGCCGACTGCTCCCCGGGGGACGACATCATCACCGCGACCTCCTGCTTGGTGGGGTCGTACCACGTACCAGCCGTCCCGAAGAATCGAAACTGCCGGAACACAAGGGAGTGCGCCCAGCTTGAACCCACGGTCACCGGGGCGAATCGGGGGCAGAGCGTGTTCATGGACCCATCCTCACCGGCATAGGCCCAGTTGGAGAACGCCATCTTGGTCACGCCTTGGCCGGGGCCGTACAGGCTCTTCCAGTTGGTGTCCGTGCGGTAGATGCTGGTTCCTCCGTTGGCATAGGTGTCATTCGTCGAACCATCCCCTTCGATCACGCCAAGGGACCAGCGCACCTCGCGGTTCAGCCACCAGCGACCGGCGGGGATCTTTACGCTGGTACGGTTCTGGGTGGTGTCGATAAGCGGCCACGTTCCGGTGATGCAGCGCAGGGCAGCCTCTTGGAAACAGAACCACTCGTACGTTCCGTTGAGGATGTCGGTGTTGTTCCAGCCAAGACCCAAGGGGTTGGGCTGGGAGAGCATCTCATAGGTGTTTGGGAACCTGTCCTGAACGAACGAGATGCCGTAGCCAAGGGACGCGATGGTCTCAATGTTGTTCTGAGACGACAGGGGGCGCTGTGTGAGCCCATAGTCTTTCGCAACGTCGATCATTTGGCCGGGTATAATAGACCGCTAATTTATGGAACAAATGCCTTGCCCGTGATCTTCATGAGGTTGTCTCGGCACGATTTTACGTACTCGTCGGGCATTGGCACATTGCACAGAAGGCTGGAGAACAAGTTCTTGCTTTCCTCGAACTTGCACATCCACCAAGAGGCAATAGCTTTTTGGTACATGAAACCGAACCTCCCCGGGTAGTCAAGTTCGTGGCTTGGTTCTGTGTCATCGAACCGCTGCAATGCAATGCTGGCTATGGCGTAGCTCTCATGCCAGCTTTTGGTCTCCTCGTAGAACCTGCTGAGCAGAAAGTACGCCTCCGGCCTGTCGGGGAGAAGGGTGATGGCATGAAGCAATTGATTCTTCTGCGACCCGTTCCTCTTCCCCTGCTTTCTGAAGTTCAGGGCGTTGAGCAACAAGCATTTGTATGCTAGGTCTTGATCATCAGTAAGTTCTGCCGTGCGAAGGAAGAAAGACAACGACCCCCCGTACTGTTGTTGGTGGTGATACCACATCCCAAGCTCGTAGTTGGCCACGGGGTCATTGGGGTTGAGGATGTAGTTATTGAGCTTATCCGTTGATGAATTCATCTACTGCTTGTTTGGAGATACGCATAATGAACGCAGCGTTGTCTTGGTAGCCGAAGGTGATCAGATAGTCATCTCCCTTTTCAGCAAGTCCACAACAGAACTCTATGCGTGCGTCCATGAACTTGAACTCTTTGCTGGCTTGGATGACCTGTAGCCTGTCATCCCAGACCACGAACCTGTGGTAGTACTGGGCGTCTTTGTGTCCTCCCTCGCCATACCAAAAGTCAACCTCATGCGTGATGGCTAAATACCCGCCCTTGTACGGGATAAGCTGAGACCCGCCACGGATGTCCCTCGGGAACGGGATGAGCGACTTCTCTGTGGACTCGGTCCACGCCCGTTCTCCTTCGACCCTGACCACCTCGGTTGGATTGGTCCACTTGACGTAGTGGAACGGTCGATCAATGATGGGCATCCAGTTCTTCTCGCAGTAGCTATTGTGGTCGGGTGGGTGTACGCGAACCCTGCTGATCTCCTTGTGGCCGCCAAGCTCGGAAAGCTCCATCCTGCCCTGCCCGTTGGATGTGGTGTCCCTGCGGACGCCGGTGAGGAATAGCTTGTCGTCCCACCTGACCAACCTAGCATCCTCAAGTCCAACGAACGACCATTGTGGTTGATGCAATTGGAGCATCTCAACTTTGTCGATCGTGTTGATGCTCAAGTCGTCGTTCAGCCCACAGATGTAGTTCTCGGTCCTGAGCGTCAGGTCGTCTTCCGGGTGAAGGTAGATGAGCGGGCCATACCACGATGGGAACTTTTGGTCCTTCTCGCTGTGGTAGATGGTGTACTGGACGTGGCGCACATTGACAAGTATTTTGTCGTTGTCCACGATGATGGACGGGTTGCACAATCCCGTTCCGCCGGTCAGCGAATGCGGGATGACAAGCGGAGCTACCGCACCGCCCGAACGAAGGGCAATGCTTGCAAGTGTTTCAGACATAAGTACTTGTTTACTGAGACGTATGCTGGGTGTACCAATCCTGCATTTGAGAGCGATATGTTGTTTTGAGAAGGTCGTTCAGTTCATTGAAGTAGATCTGAGGGCCTACCTGCTCTATTACAGATGTTCCACTTAGCTCATCATCTGGCGACAGGTCTGCAATGTAATCCTGTTCCTTGAACACAATGCCAAACCTCACCCTTGGCTGACCGTTAAAATTCAACACATCCTTGGTATCGACCACAAGAAGATCAGGCCGTAGGTTAAAGTTGATCTCCATTTTATTGATATTGACGTATCCAGCCAACAATGGCTGTAGCCGTAATTGCACTACCAGCAACCTCTGTTGCAAATTGCAGTGTCAAAGACCCCGAACCGCTTGAGTAAAAATTGCCCTGCACAATTGCGTAGTTGTTAGTAGTTGCCCTGCTGCTCGCCGTAGCAATAGCAGCGGGACTCAAACCAATGACGGCGGTCGACGATCCATCCGCCGCCAAAGTTTGATAATTTGTTGTGTATGTCAAATATGTGCCATTTGCTCCTTGCAAAACAAACAAAGAGCCAGTTGATGTTGCTGCCGCATTATACGTTATTGCAAATTCAAACGTATATCTTCCGGATGCTATTCCAGTAAATGCAGCACTGGTATGCACGTTGGCCACGGACGTGGACGTAGTGGCTTGGTTTCCGCCGGTATAATTAAGATCGGTGCTTGTGTAAACAGCGCCCGATGTGCCTTGTATTCCTTGAGTTCCCTGAAGACCAGTAGGGCCGGTGATACCAGTTGTTCCCTGCAAACCCTGCGTACCCTGCGCTCCAGTAGCCCCGGTTGAGCCGGTCAGACCTTGCAGCCCTTGCGTTCCCTGAGCGCCTGTAGCCCCAGTTGCACCTGTGAGACCCTGCAACCCTTGCGTTCCCTGAGGTCCGGTCGCGCCAATAAGACCATCGGTTCCTTGCGGTCCCTGAAGACCCTGAGCACCAGTAAAGCCCTGAATGCCGGTCGCGCCCTGTGCTGCTGTAGTTCCTTGTATGCCCTGCACCCCCTGTATCCCCTGTATCCCCTGCGTGCCTTGCGGGCCAGCTTGGGTGTACATCACTTGGGCCACGGTGACGATGACGCTGGGAATAGCCGGGTGGACAGCATTGGCCACCTCGTGGTGCATGGACACCCTTGTATCTGTTACTGCCCAGTAGATCTCAAGCACATCACCGGCGGTGAATGTCGCCATGTAGTTCCACGCCGGGAGGGCATAACCGTCCACACCAGACTGCCTCTTGGGGATGGTTATCTGGCTGTCGCTGTCGGGGACGTTGACGTTGTTCTTCTTGAACCAGATGTCGATGACCTCCTCCGCGCTATGCGAGTTGGCGAACTGGGCAGAGAACTGGATGTCGTATGTCCCAGCGTTGGCGAAGGTGATCTGGGTAGGCTGGCCAAGTCCGTTGTTGGTGATGGATATACCGTTGGCCTCTGCTGTGGTACCCAGCTTCATGGGGTACCCTGTATTGGCCACAGCAGCGGTCTGGTCGGTGATGTCGTAGAACACCCCGTAGTAACCTAGCGCACCGCCGGTGCCGATGGTACCCTGAACACCCTGAGCACCTTGTATCCCTTGTATCCCCTGAACGATTAGCCCATCGAACGGGTTGCAGCACTCCCCTGCAATGGCGGAGATGTCGTCCACGCACTGCTTGGCGCCGAACAGGTCGTTGGTCCACCCCTTCTGGTTCTCTATGCCCGAGCGAAGGTCAAGCTGGAAGGTATCCGCGCTCTTGCGTGCGACATAGACCACGTAGTAGTTCTGGTCCCCCTCGCGCTTGAGCTCATACCACACCCGGGTCATGTCAGTACCCAGAATGGTGACAACGAACGACCCTACGTCGAAGGTGACCTTGGAGTTGGTGAAGACTGCGGTCATACTAGTTCATGCAGTAGATGAAGGAGTAGTCCCCTCCGACGATGGACACAAAGATACCATCAGAGTAGTAGAAGTACTCAACCTCCTGTTCCACAGGGGTAAATGTATGGTCTTAGAAACTTTTTTGTCGTCCACGTCGAAAGTTCCATCGGATGTTGTATGTTTGCCCCACTGAGAAGGTCATGTGAGCCACAAGCACTCTCCCTCGCTAGTAGCCATAGGCGGGGTAACCAAAGGGACAACTTGCAGCAGGTGCTGCTTGGATCACGTAAATATCCCTTGAGGGATGAGAGAAAGACTTTTCGTGGGGGGCCTTTTCTTTCTTTCTCTCTTTTCCCTCTCTTCCTTTATGTTCTGGGGGACTTCTTTTCCTTCTCTCGCTTTTCTCTCTTTCTTTCTTTAAGCAGTGGGGGGTGTGGGGCGAGAAGAGTAAAAAAAAACAAGTAGTAAGTTGAATACAACTAAGTATTATGTGGTATGGTTGAACAATGCTGAACAGCCAGTACTACTTAACAAACTACCCAAAGACAGTAGTGTGTATCTTTACACAGACGATGCTGACGAGGCGATGCTCCTGATGAAGAAGCAGAAGCCGAGTTGGAATGATGTTGTAGAGCACAACAAAAAAAACAAGTCCAAGTGGAGTTCCAAGTTCGACAGGATGAACTTCTCAAGGGCTGCCTTGATAAGGAGAAATCACGGTCACAGGTAAAAAGAGAAAGAAAGGCCATCTGGATAGCACAAAGACTCACCATGAAGTGTGACTGTGGATGTGGCCAGATGTTGCTTGAGAGGGACCAGAGACCGATCACCGTGGACAAAAAAGTCATTCAGCTTTCGGCCTTTTCAAAAAAAACGACCACGAACAAATGAAAAAGCAAAGCAAACCAACTGCGTGCTGGAAAGGGTACGAGATGGTTGGTACCAAAAAGAAGAATGGGAAGAGCGTTCCCAACTGCGTGCCCAAGAAGCCCACGAAGAAAAAATAAGCTGCCGAGGTGTTTACTGAGGTACAAGCATAAACCCGTCCGTGGACATCCCACGGCACTATGCCCTCAGACAGCCGGGACAAATATATCACAACTCTCTGAAAACCAACAACTTACCATCGTGGACGAAAACTTGAACCAAGACCTTGAGGGTCTGCGCGACTACGTCGAGAACTACGTCAAGCCAATGGCAGAAAGCGTAGAGAAGCTTGTGACCACGATAGAGAAGCTCGAGATGGCCCTCGCCCGCCACGAAGAGCAGATTAAGTACATCAGTGGCCGTATCAGCGAACAAGACGCCGACATGGCCCACGTGTTCCGCCTGATGTCCACACTACCCCGCTGACATGGGAGAGATCATCTACGTCTTGTGTGCGTTCGCCCTTCTGGTCTACATCGTGGACAGCATCATGTCCCTCGAAGACCACAAGTAGTACCAACTACTTCTTACCTTCCAAGAAAGAGTCGCCACTACTCTCCCTGTTGGCCCTACTTTTCTTCCTACGGGGATAGAACCCCACCTCATACCTGACCACGTTCAGATATGCCCTCTGCTCTGGAGTAAAGAAGTCCTCCTCCAGCCGGTGGACCACATCTACCCCCACCCCCATCTCCTTGGCCATCTCCTCCACCGTGTAGAGACTCTCCCTACGCCTTGTCACCCTGTTCTTCATAGGTGCAAACATAATAGTACCATCCCCACACCTCCAAAAACAAAAATCCTCGCCCTACGCCCCTATCTCCCTCCCAAACTACCCCTACCCCCATCCAATAGGAGAAAACGCATCAGAACGCAGATTATGGGCCTCCAATAGGGTACCTTATCACTTAAACACTCCTAACTAAAAGAATCCGCACACAAGGGAGTGACCCCCCTCAACCCACCCCTCCCCCTCTGCGCAGGGAGAACGGTCCTCGCCCCATCGCCGCCCGGAAACGCAAAGGGGACCCGGCCTGCTGGTCGCAATCCATCACCGGGCCGAGCATGGCACCGCGCACCATTTTTGGCGCACCGGGTGACCGCCTACCTTGTGATCTGGAAAAGGGTCTTTTCCGCCATCCCTGATCTGGGAGAAGGTGGAGTGGAAGAAGAGCCTGAGGAGGGGAGGGGAGGGAAGGAAGGGCAGGGGAACAACCCTCCCCCCTCTTCCACCACCTATGAACCACCACCGAGCGGTACATACACACGCGAGAGGCGTTTGTTGGACACTTAATTTTTGGTAGGCAAGGTGCTGATCACCAGCGAGTTAGCAAGCGTTATCCGTTTGCTGGACACTTATTTTTACGTCCTGTGTTGCACGTTTGTAATGCACTGTGCGTCAAGCAGTTACAAAATGGCGACCTTCTGGAACCCGCGTCAATGCTGGGGTTCTCAGATTTGCATATCGAAAATTGATGCCCCCATATTTGCACCGTCAACGGCAGACGACCACTGCCCGCCACAGGCCCCGAAGGGCGCACAACGTGTGGGACACCTGACATCTTGGCCTCCAACACCTAAACACCCAACACCATGAGAAAATACCTGTACGTCACCGAAGAGCAAGTTCGTGAGGCTTGGAGCGAACTGATGGAAAGCGAAGGGCATTGGTTCGTAACGGTGCGGCCCAACGGGTCCACCAGCATCGACACCGCAGCCGAGGACGAAGCCTTCAACAACTTCATCGACCGCCTCCAAAAAGATGGCAGCATCCCCGAGGGTATGTTCTACCCCGGCTACGACCCCGAGAACCCCGACAGTGATTACTAACTTCAAACAACTCAACACCCATGAAAGCAGCACAGAAAGACCTCGCCCTCGCCACGCGCATCGCCGACCACATCGACCCCAAGCGTGACCGCATCAGCACCTTCGACCTCAGCGACCCGGCCAACGTCCTGCGCCGGGCGCAGATGGCCCTGCACCGCTGGCACGAACTGGAGTGCGGGACCGATGCCGGACACATCGAAGAGGCGGTTGGCCCCGATGGCAACACCTACCACCTGTTCCGCCCCGCTGGACGTATGACCAGCAAGGGCTGGGTGCAGCCTCAAGGCTGGCCGATGCGGAACACCTACGACCCGGCCATCAAGCGGGTGCAGGCCATCTGCAAGGAACTTGGCCTGAACTACTACGTGCAGACAGACCCCCGTGGATGTGCCCTGTACGTCAGCGACAAGACCTTGACCGCTGAGAACTACAACCACGGCATCCCCTGCCTCTGATGCCAAGCCCGTGAGGTGGACCGCCACCGCGCCCCCCTTCGATGGGTGGCCACGGCCAATGGGCATAACATTCAGGCGTGGCCCGCGCCATCAACTCCAAAACTCAATACCATGAGCAAGCAGATCGTTCCCCAGCACCTTGAACTCACCCCAGCAGAAGCCGCCCTGTACGAGAAGTATTACCATATGGGCCACCGCCACGCCAACGGCATAGCCTGCCACAATGTGCCACGCATCGGTGACCGCATCGACCGCAGCGTTGACTACATCGGCCTTGGCAAGGTCGTGACCGATCATAACGCCAAGGAGTACCACGCACTGCTCTGCTACGCGGCAGAGCAGCACTCCCGCGACTACTCGCCCTTTGAGCGCACCGCTCACGAGATCAACAGCGACGAGGTGCTGGGAAGCGAGTACGGGTGGGACGCATTCGATAGCGGGGTGGCCGACCGCATCGGCGAAGAAATGGCAAACTACACCGAAGAGGACTACAAGTAAATCAACACCGCCCCCGGCAACACCGCCGGGGGCATAACACCTGAGCACCATGACCCTCGCAGAACAACTCCTCGAAGACATCACCAAAGCACTAGCCGATGGCCGTACCGTCTACGTGGCCACGGCCCTGAAGGCCATCAAGGTCACTCCCTCCACCGCCGCCTCGTGGGAGGCCAGCGGGCACCAGTTGTTCAAGCTGGACAAGAAGGGGGACCTGACCATGGCCAAGGGCCGCAAGTACGTCCCCATCACCTTCTGCTCCGGACAATACCTCTACTGCAACGTAAAGATCACCCAATGACCAAGCACGAACGCCTCCTGATCAAGACAGGGTTCACCCTCGCCGCCATCATGGTGGCATACGGTTTCACCAACATCATCATCAACCTCCTGAACCAATGAACATCCGCATCTACGACAACGAAGGGCAGACCTTCGACCGCTACACCGTGGTCTACATGGACGACCCCATAACAGACAAGACCTACAGCGCCCGGGGAATGAGCGAACGACCGTTCCACCCGCTGGGCTTCGGCCAGTGGTGCGAGGCCATGGCAGGCAAGCACCTCGGCAAAGAGATCACCTTCAAAGAACTCCCGGCCCAGTGCCAGCAACTCGTGCAACAAGACATCCAAACCATCAAACTCTAAGACCCATGAAGTACCTGTTCCTCGTCCTCGCCCTGCTCATCAGCGCACCTGACATCCACGCCGAGAGCGACCCCGGCAAACGCCGCCACACCTACGGCGTCAGCAAGAAGAAGAAGAAGTTCACCTCCTGTCGCAAGGCCAAGCGCATCCTCAATCGCCGTCACCGCTAACCCGTTAATAACTTTAGCTTGCACAATTGTCGGCAAACGTTGACATTTGCACATCCAAAACAAAAGCACCATGGAAGCCAAGCAGATTCACGAAAAAGCCATGTTCGCGGCCATCGCAGCAGCAGATACCTGCATCCCCACGCCAATGGTCGTGGGCTCCCCCTCCACCCCTTGGGGCAATGACATCGACCGGACCAAGCCCACGTACTACGTGGCAGACGGACCCTGCGGGTTCGCGTGGGTCAAGATCAAAGGGCGCGGGGCGTTCGCACGGTGGGCCAAAGAATCAGGCGTGGCTCGTCCCAGCGCATTGGGTGGCTACACGATCTACCCCAACCTCTTGACCCAATCCATGGAGCGCAAGGAAGCTTGGGCCAACGCCTACGCACAGGTGCTGCGCGACCACGGCATCGAAGCATACGTCGATAGCCGCCTCGATTAACACTGACCAGCCTCCGGTAATTGGCCGGGGGCATAACATCCAAAACAGCATGACGACCATCTATCCCCTCGGCGATGAGATGCAGTTGCATCTCACCCACGACAACGGCATCTACATCCTGCGCCTGTTCGACCTTGACGAAGGTCAGTACGTCCCCGGCATGAAGGGATACAGCGGGCCGGGTGCCGAGCAACTGGCGCAGGACGCCGTCCAGCGCATCGTGAACGAATCCATCAACCTCAACTGACCATGCGTATCATCGAACGTAACACCGAGACCAGCAGGACGCTCGAGTTCCTGCACGACATCCACCGCGCCATCATCGTCGAAGGTGACGATATGCCCCGCGCTGTCTACACAGCAATGCACTACAGACTGGGGCAGTCCACCATCGCAGCAGCCCAACGGCAGGGCATCATCCGCCGCTACGGGTGGCGATGGGATTGGTGCGCCAGCAAGCCTACCATGAAGATGGCCGACCGGGTGGCATCCGAGGCGCAGGAGGTGCGCCGCATCTACGTCAAGAACCTCAAGCGCAAGTAGACTCACAAAAACTTTCAGCAAGTATTGGTGCTAACTTGTTGGAAGTTGCATATCTTCGCACCGCAAAACAAAACAAACAACTCAGTAACATGACGACCTACGAGCAAACCTTCGACCTCCTTGAGAACACCGGCCTCAACTGGACCGTGAACAAGCTTCCCCTTGTCGGCCCCGATGGGCAGAAGACCGACAGCTACGGCATCTTCCGCAATGATTCAGGCGGGTGGCTGGGCACGGTCGGCCCGCGCTACACGCCCATGCAGAACAGCGACCTCGCCGAGACCATCATCGACGCCTGTGAGGGCGTGGGCATCGAGGCCAAGCGTGGTGGTTCGCTGCGTGGTGGGCAGCGGGTGTACATTCAAGCGCAATTGACCGACGAGTACATCGGTCGGTCGGGCGTCAAGCGTTACATCACTGCCCTCAACAGCCATGATGGGACCACCGCCATCGCATTCGGCAGCACCAACACCGTGGTCATCTGCGAGAACACGTTCCACATGGCCTACAAGTCCGGTGGCCTCACCCGCTTCCTGCACACGGCCAGCGCCAAGGCCCGTATCGAAGCAGCCATGAAGGAGTTGCGTGACGCGATGACCAACGAGCAGAAGCTTATCGACAACTACAAGCGCATGGCAGATGTCACCGTTGAAGAGGGGATGGTGCGCCGCATCCTGCTGGACATCATCAAGAAGGGGTTCGGTGCCGATGAGAACGAGAAGCTGTCCACGCGCCGTACCAATCAACTGGTGTCGCTCAACAGCGCCATCGAGCGTGAGTTCGTGGATGAGGGGCCGACCCTGTGGGGCCTGTTCAATGGCGTGACCCGCTACACCAACCACATCGCTGCCCCCAAGGCGGAGAAGATGGACTACCTGATGAACGGCGCTGGCTATGACCTCAACCTCGTGGCCTATGACGCTGTCATGAACTGGATCGAGCAGCACACCGCCAAGCAGTACGTTGTCGCCTGATTACGGATATTTACGGATACAGCCCCCGGTCAACACGGGCCGGGGGCACAACACCCAAGCACGATGGCATACCTCTCAAAGTTTGACCCAACTCTCAACGACTGGAGAACCAACACCAACAACACCATGAACACGAAGCACACCCCCGGACCTTGGCACCGGAATGAAGAAGACGGAACGATTGCAAACAGCGGCGGAATGGTTGTGGCTGCCGCTTATGAACTGCGGCACGAAACCACCAGCGATGTCGAAGAAGCCAACGCCCGCCTCATCGCCGCCGCCCCTGACCTCCTCGCCGCCCTTGACGCACTGATTGTAGCCATTTACGAAGGAAAGTATGTGGACCCATACTCAGATGTGTACCGGGACGCTCTCAACGCCCGCGCCAAAGCAACCAAACCATGAACATCGTCTTCATCGGGTACGCAGTAACGATGGCCGCTGCCATCCTGTTCCTCTCCATTGTACGTTACAACACCAACAAACAACCATGAACGACCAACAGATCATCGACCTTCTTCAGCACCTTGACAAGTGCCTGTCAACTACGTGGCCTTCCACCTTGGTGGCAATTCCATACGAGGAGTCTGCCACCCACGAACGCGTCCTGCGCGTCATCAAAGCACTGGAGAACCGCAAGGTGACCACCATTGAAGAACTGGAACGGCAAGGACGCATCTGATACCAACCAGCCCCCGGTCAACACGGGCCGGGGGCACAACCAAAAAACAACACCCATGATTAACCGCATCGGCACCCCTCTCTCGACCTTCGGGTCCAGCATCAACATTTCCCTCCCCCAGTATGAGGGGGACAACATCTACCTCCACGTCCACTTCGCCAACGGGAACATATGCATCCCGCTGTCTGCTGACGACCTGAGTAAGCTGGCGTTCAGCTTCGATACAGCAGTGAAGGCCGTGGAAAATTATCCACAGGCTGTCGAAGCAACGAAAGAATGACTATGTTTGCATGGTCGGTGGTCGCTCGCTGACTTTTGCTAAGGCCCCCCTTCGGTGTTTGCCCACCGGAACAAGAAGCCGGGTAGAGTTGAGCGACCAACTCCCCGGCTTCGTTCTTTCCGAGTGTACATAGCGGTTCCCCTGACCACCGCGCCCGGATGGGTGAGATAAAAGGTCAGCACACCGAGGCGTCCAACGTCACAAACCCCTGCGCTGTCCGACCAGCCGACAACAGGGTGCCCATGCTCGTGAGAGTATCACAGCACGTTGGTCAGGCATCGTAATGGGCGATGCGGTCCTCAGGGTGGATGGTGGTTCTCCCACCTGCAAGCCTCACGGCTGAAGAGTGCGCTAAGACGCACGTCCCCCAATGCATGGGCATAGGGCTGGGTATGTCTAACTCAAAACAAACAAGACAATGGAAACCAAGTTCATCAAAGGGACCAACAGCGAATCCGACATCGCCATCTCCCTGAATCAAGACAAGAGCAGCGCATTCATGACCATCTCGATCGTCACTGTTGGTGCTATTGGTCGCACCTCCCTATACCTGAACGCAGCGGGGTTGCGGGAACTGGCAAGGGAGACAATCAGGCTGGCCAATGAGATCGACCCGCCCAAGGTCGATGGTACCACAGAGACATCCTACGAGGACTACCTTGATTGGATGTATCACAACAACGCTGTTGCGAAGTGACAACTATTTCGTACCTTGGTCCCCGACATGAGCACCAAGAAGTACGACGAGATGCTGACCCACCGGGTGAGGGCGCTGCGATCAGGCTTAGGCCCGCAGCCCCTCGCCCAGCTATGGGCAATCGACCCGACCCTCAAAGATGAAGCGCAGAAGTTCCGCCGCATCCTGTGCTACAAGGTGTACCCCGGTGATAGGGGCCACGTTGAGCGGTTGGAGCAAGCACGAGAGAAACTGATCAAAGCAAGGCAATGACATACAAACTCTTCTACAGGAACAAACGCAAGCCCGACGATCAGGGCGAAGGTCGTGTGGTGGCGAAGGAAGACGCCGCCTACAAGATCTGCAAGCAATCCAATGAACTCTTCCCCGGATACCACCACTGGTATGAATTGGTGGACAAGACCCAAGGCAAAGACACCACGGAGCAATGAGCACAACTATACATGACGGCGGCGGCTACGGTTCCGGCCACGGCGACGGCTACGGCGGCGGCTACGGCTGGGGCGGCGGCTACGGCTGGGGCAGCGGCGACGGCAACGGCAGCGGCTACGGCAGCGGCTCCGGCTACGGCAGCGGCTACGGCTGGGGCAGCGGCGACGGCTACGGCGACGGCAGCGGCAACGGCAGCGGCTCCGGCAGCGGCGGCGGCGGCTACGGCGACGGCTACGGCAGCAGCTCCGGCTCCGGCTACGGCGGCGGCAAAGGATAAGACAGGCGTTGCCTGCGGCCATAAACGGCAGGCAAACAACAAACAACACGTAGTAACATGAGCAAGCAAGTGATCATCGACGGGGTGACCTACACAGCACAGACCCCCAGCAGTGGCGAGGTAATCGTCCGCACCTACAGCGCCGGTGTACATATCGGAACGCTCAAAGAGCGCAACGGCAAGGAGGTGACGCTGACGAACGCCCGCCGCCTGTGGTCGTGGGCCGGGGCGTTCACCCTCTCCGCTGTGGCCACCAAAGGCGTGGACCGGGGCAACAGCCGCATCAGCGTGGCGGTGCCTGAAATCCTACTGACCGAGGCTATTGAAATCATCCCAGTCAGCAAGGGCGTGAACCTCAGCACCACCGAGCAATGAGCGCCACCATACATGACGGCAGCGGCAACGGCAGCGGCTCCGGCAGCGGCGGCGGCGGCTACGGCGGCGGCTACGGCGACGGCTACGGCTGGGGCGACGGCTACGGCGGCGGCTGGGGCTACGGCGACGGCTCTAGCAACGGCGACGGCTACGGCGACGGCTACGGCTCCGGCAGCGGCTCCGGCTACGGCGACGGCAACGGATAACAAAACAACTCAAAACAACAAAGAAGATGGCACGAGGAACTAAGAACACAGAGAGCGGCGCGGTATTCCTGCGCTTGGCAGACGGCAAGGTGGTCGAGACCGTCGAGGCGAACACGCCCGGCGCAGAGTCACGCACCACCAAGCCCAGCGATGAACACCCCGACGGGCGCACCGTGTGGGAGCGCAAGGATGACTACGTCGAGGGGATGATCACCAGCATCTACCGCAAGGAGCGGGAGTACAAGGGCGAGGTGATGAAATCCCTCATCGTCCGGCTGAGTGACGTGGGCGAGAACTACAACGTGGAGATCAGGGAGGGGTCGCGCTACTGGTCCTCCTTCATGCTGCGCCTGCCCAACATCAAGCTGGGCGAGCCCGTTCGCATTGTCCCCTACGACTTCACCGACAAGGAAGGCAAGCGCATCATCGGCCTGAACGCGCTACAATCAGGCGTGAAGGTGGCTCCGGCGTGGGACAAGAACAACCCCGGCGAACTGCCGCAGGGCCGCAAGGTGCGCGTCAATGGCAAGGACGTGTGGGACTTCGAAGAGCGCGACCAGCACCTGATCGGCGTCATGCAGAAGATTGCCAGCAAACTCCAAGCAGCCGATACGGCCATCGGTGGTGCCCAAGGAGACCCGGTTGTGGCCGATGATGTTGACAACGACCTTCCCTTCTGAGCCATGGAAATGAAACAAGCAATCTACGACCTTGCAACCAAGGCAGTAGAAGGTAACGCCGACCCTGCTGACACCTACGCCAAGCTGTACTCCCTTCGCAAGGCGCTGGACGAGTGCATCGAATTGGTCAAGACCGTGGCAGTGAGCGAGGTGGCCAAGTATGGCAAGGAAGGGGTGGAGAAGGAGGGGTATGTAATGACCACCAAGGCGGGAGCCGGTCGGTGGAAGTACACCAGCGTCACCCTGCACACCGAACTCCAAGCAAAGCTGAAGGCTGTCGAGGCGCTGGCTCAGGCCGCGTACAAGACAGGGGCCAGCATCGCTGACGAGAACGGCCAACTGATCGAGCCCGCTGGCTACATCGCCGGGGACGAGACCATCGTCTGCACCAAGGCGAAGTAATGTGGGACGACACGGCCACCGATGGGCAGATCAGCTACATCATGCGGATGCTCGACACCCGCGTGGTCACGCGAAAGACAGCAGATAAATTGATACGTTTGCTGGAGGACTGCAACATGGTCGGCGACAATGGGATGAACATCACGCACATCAAGAACGAAGTCAACGAAAACAAACAACGATGATCGAGAAGAACGTACCTATGCCTGAGCGGGCCAAGCGCGGCCCCACGAACGAGCACTACAAGCTGTTCGCAGCGATGGAAGTGGGAGATAGCTTCCTGTTCCCCATCAAGAGCAACTACCGCACGTCGGTGGTGTGCATCAGCCGGGCCAAGGGATTATACGCCCCTGACATCAAGCTGTCGTACAAGCAAGAAGATAACAACATCCGGGTATGGCGGAGGGCCTGACGCTCACCGAGGAGCTGGATGCGCTGATCGATGAGACCCGCCGGGATGACCTTAGTCCCGGCGATCTCATCTCCATACAGACCAACATCAGCGCAATCAAGTACACCGTGTCCACGCAGCTTGCCAAAGCAGAAGGCAGGATGCTCGTGGCCAAGGAGAACTATGAGAAGCACCTGCTGCGGGAGCGGTTCACCCTCCAAGCCAGTGACTCCAAGCTGTCGGCCACCAAGGCGAACGACATGGTGGAGATGGACGAGGATACCGAGAAGCTCAGGCAGGAGGTGCTGCGTACCAAGATCACCTACAGCGCCCTGAAGAACAGGGTGGACAATGCCAAGGATGTCCTTGTGGCCCTGTCGGTGAGGATCAAAGGACTGGAGCAAGAGATGAAGGAATCAAGACTGCACACATGATCGACAAAACAAAGAGCAAGGTTCTGTGCCAGCTTCTCAGGGAGCGCGGCCTGAAGGTGATGAGCACGGCTGTCCCCACAAGCTGGGAGCCCATCGATGAAAGGTTCAACGAACTCGTAAAACAAGAAGAGCAATGGACACAGCGGCAGGAAGGAAAGAACTCGCGTTCCAACGTGTACTCTCAGCGATAGCCCTTGCCAACCACGAGAGCGGGATATGGATCGGGCCAAAGGAAATGATGATCAGGCGCAGATACCAGCGGTTCAGCGACTCGCGCCATATCGCCATGCACATTTTGTATAACCATTTCGGCATGAGCACCACCGAGGTGGCCAAGCGGTTCGGCCTTGTCAACCACAGCACCGTGGTCCATGGCAAGAAGATCATCGTGGACAAGGTGATGTTCGACGGGGTGCTGTCCAAGGTGTTCCAGCGAACGCTTGATCTTTTGGGAATACCCAAGGAGAGTTCAATGAAATTCGCTTCCTTTACCCGCCCGGAAGTGGAAGATCAGTACAACGAGAAGTTGAGGGCGACCAAGAAGCTTCGTCGTCTTGGTGTACTACCAACTAATAAGAAGCGCAAGGGCAAGTAAGTACAGGGCCTATAGCTCAGCGGTCAGAGCAGGGGACTCATAATCCCTTGGTCGCAGGTTCAAATCCTGCTGGGCCCACAACTAAAAAGCAAGCCATGAGTCTACTTCCCCGTAACCAGTTCCGGTCCGACGAAGAGTGGGCGGAGCACACCAAGCTGGTCCTTGCTGCGATGGCCATGCAAGGGATGGCACAACACCACCTGTCCCCATCATCCGTTGTCGGCCCTGCGTTCAGCCTTGCCGAGGCGATGATGGCACGTCTTATCCAGCACAAGGCAAAGGAGCCGAAGGAAAAGGAACCAGCGCCTGCTCCGATCACGTTCCCATCGTGGGCCGGGGAGAAGGTCAAAGGGATGTGGGAGCAGTTCAAGGCATACAGATGGGCGCAGCACAAGTTCAAGTACAAGTCCGTAGCCACCGAACAGCAAGCGGTGACGCTTTTGAGCAGGTACTTCAAGTCAGGCCCGGAATGCTATGTGGCCCTTGAACACGCCATGGCCAAGGGCTGGCACTTCCCCGTGGACCCTGCCGAGTACAAGTACCCCTCCTTCCAGCCCGCACAGCAGACCACCAGCATCGGAGACAGTCACCCCTTGGAAACCAAGGCAACCATTTATGACGAATGAACGTAGAACCAATTGAAGTATCCGTCATCGGGGCGATGCTGGTGGACAACACCCGCAGCGAGGCGGTTTTTTCAGCCCCTGAGCTTCTGTTCTCCTCCGAGCGGGGCAAGACCCTGTACCAAGGGGTGAAGTCGCTCTATAAGCAGAACTACGACCTGTCCCCCGAGACCCTCACCGTGGTCCTTCAGGGGGAGATGGGGATGGACGAGGGCACGGCACAGGGGCTGGTGGCCATGGCCATCCAATCGGCGGCCAAGCCCGACCATCTCCCGTTCCTGATCAAGAGCCTTTCCTCCAGCAGGGTCACATCCCTGCGGATGGAGTTGGCCAAGGCGCTGGGTCACGAAGGGTCGATGCGGATGGGTGAAGTGCTGTCCAAGGTGTCGGAGTTCCAGCGGCAGATAGCCCTGCTCGACGACCACAAGGCGATGACCTACGAGGGGGCGCTGCTGGACCTGACCCAGCAACAGAACGTCAAGTATTTCGTTCCGGGGATGGGCGCTCTGGACAAGGTGTTCCAGATCGACGAGGGTACCGTGTGCTACATCGGTGGCCGGAGCGGGGGAGGCAAGACAGCGTTCGCCCTGAACATGATGTACAACATCGCCAAGGCCGGTCATAACGTAGGCATCATCGAGGTGGAGATGCGAAGGAAGCCCATCGCGGCCAGACTTTCAGGCGTAATGTCAAGGCTCAACACCCGGCGTGTGATGAAGGGAGAGATCAATGACGCCGAGCGTCAGCATCTGCAAGCGTCGGTGGACAAGCACCGGGAAATCCTCTCCCGCATCCGGGGCATCGAACCATCTGCCTTCCATGCCGACATGATCAAGCCCACCATCGAGCGTTGGAGGGACGAGTGGGGGTGCGAGATGGTAATGATCGACTACGTGCAGATTCTTCAGGGCAAGGGTCAGGACAGGACCAAGGAGGTGGCGTACATCTCCCGGTGCATCACCGAAGCAGCCAAGGATACCAACATCCCCATCGTGGCTCTGTCGCAAGCAAGGAGAAGCGAGGGGGATGTGAAGATGAGCGACTTCAAGGAGTCAGCCCAGCTTGAGCACGATGCCGATACAATGGTCACGCTGAACCAAGCTGATGGCTATGTCCCGGGGGCGGAGACCAAGCAAGTGTGGTGCGAGTTGGTCAAGAGCAGGAACGGGTTCCTCACCCGCGACCTGATGGAATACCACTTGCCCACGCAGACCTTCACACACACCGGGAAGATAGCTTCGTCGCAGACACAAGGGGGTAATGAACCAGCCCCATTTTGATGGTTCAAACTAATTAGTAGCTTTGCGTCATGAGCAACCGATTCCCCGCAGATGACGAACATCTGCACAAGTACCCCGGCAACCTGAAGCACCACAAGGTGGACAAGGAAAGGCAACGCAAGTTGCTTTGCGAGATGATGAAGGACGATGCTAAGAGCGGTCTGTATAACGAGAGGAAACGTGAACCGCTGTTGAGCGATGATGAGATTGAGCGGTATTCAATGATGTACACAATACCGATCCGATACGAAATAGCGCGAGCATTGAAGCACGCCAAGGCTATTTACGAATCCGCCCGCGTCAAGGATGCGGAGCTGATACAGCAGTTGTTTGATGCGCTGTACGCAGAGCAGTTTGTTCCAAGCCTTGGACCGTCTCCTTTGACCAAGCCAGCCATTGCCGCCGCCTCCGCCGCTGGATTCAAACCCACAGACCAATGAGCAACAAACGAGAACCGTTGTTTACCGATGAACAGCTATTTGGAGACGCATCTCCGCTGTTCGCCAATGATGGTCGTGATAATAGAATTGCGCTCTACTTTGTTGGGTTATGCGAAGCCGCCCGCGCCAAGGATGCGGAGTTGATCGAGCGGCTGGTGGATGGGCTTCAGCAGATAGCAGACGAAGGTCATTGGACGCCAGATATGCACGAACTACTGAATGTCGCCGCCGCCGCAGGCTTCAAACCAACTGAACCATGAACTGCTACATCTGCGGGAACCCAGCCACGAGAAGGCTCACGCCCGATATGGAAATCCATGGCCTATCTCTGTGCGACAGCAAGGACTGCCAGCAGTTGCTCCTGCTGGGTATGTGGACCGACACAGAGAAGTCCGAGAAGTTCCTTGACAGGATACGCAAGCGCAAACACAAAGAAAACAACAAACAATGGAAACCGTCATCAAAATAGGGCTGCTGCTTGTGGCCATACCTACAGGTCTTTTGTGGATTACAGAGTGCTGGAATATGGCGATAGTCATTCATCGCCGTAAGGGCAAAGCTGAAATCAGCATATCGAACGCCGTGCTGTTCGCTTTGTCCCTTTACCTGATGGGCAAGATCTGATGCCATGACCCTAAGAAACCCAAGCGCAAGGTTCGTCCTTGACCACAAGACCAAGAAGACGCCATGTCCTTCCTGTGGCCATAGGGGTACGTTCAGGTTGTACCTCGACCGGCAGACAGGAGAGCATCTGCCCGACCACGTTGGCGTGTGCGACAGGGAGAACAACTGCTCCTACTCATACACCGCAGCGCAATACATCAAAGAAGGGGGGTTCATCAGGCCAGCAGATGAGTTCAAGCCCATCCCTCTTCCTCCTCCCAAGCGTACCGATTGGCGGTGCCCACCGGAGTTCGTAGCCTACACTCACAAGGACATCAAGAACAATTTCCTTGTGTGGCTGGAGAAGACCATCGGCCCCAACAAGCTGGCCGAGACCTACCGGGTTGGGACGTTCCCAAAGGGCAGGAACTACCCGCAGTACGAGGGAGCGATGGTGTATTGGCAGATCGGGGAGGACGGGCTGGAGCGCAGTGGGAAGATCATCCAATACGGAGATGATGGGAAGCGGGTGAAAGACCTCAAGGCCATGTGGATGCACACGGTTGTCACCAGCCAGAGCATGGAGGATTTAGGCTGCGCTCAGGTGTACTTCGGAACGCATTTGATCAAGGATTGGCATGGCCCTGTGGCCATCGTCGAGAGCGAGAAGTCCGCGCTCATCTGCTCGTGGTTCTACCCGCAGTACCTGTGGCTGGCCACGGGAGGATCGAACATGATCAGCGTGGAGAAGTCCATGTGCCTCACCGGGAGGGATGTCACCTTCTTCCCCGACAGGGGGATGTACGATAACTGGAGCAAGGTGGTGATCGACCTCGAGCCCCTGTTCAAGTCGTGTATTGTGAGCGACATCCTTGAGTGCATCGGGGCGGAGGATGGGGAGGACATCGCGGACTACCTCCTGCCTGTCAATGTCATTGCAGCCATGCAGATAGACCTGTTCCCTGAAACTCAAGAAAAGGTACAAGAAACTTTGCAGGTGTCAGGGCAAGTTGCTACACTTGCATCCCCGGTGGACAGGATGCTGGCCATCCCTGAGATAGACACCCTGTTCAAAGAGCTTGACCTTGACAGAGAAAGAGTTACAGTTACTTCGCTTAATGAATGACTCCAAACCGCGCATCGAATAAGTGCAGCTACTGCTACGGTCATGGCGAGTACGCAGCCTATGTGGACAAGGGAATAAGAAGGGTGATGGAGAAGGGGACACATGGCAGACCAGCATGGCCAAATGAACGTGTGTACAGGTGCAGATACTGCGACCTACCCAAACACGCAATACCTAACCCGAATGAAGGCAAACGAGTACGTGATACTTTCTGAGTGCATAGAGACCGGTGTGAACTATGGATGGCGTAGGGCGCTCAAGTATCTTGATATGCCTGATAATGTCAGGGAATGGCTGGAAGAGCATGAGGTCACGATAAAGGACCACATTGACACAGCGGTCAATGGACAGATCTGCGAGTACTTCAAGTTCGACGAACCCAAGGAAGATTAACAATGCTGACAATCGAGATACCCCGACTTGCCCCCGGACTCAATGGGTCCAAAGGTCTTATCCGTATGCACTTCTCCGAGTACAAGAAGGAGAAGGAGAAGTGGATATGGTGGATGAAGAAAGCTGGTGCCAATCTAAAGGCACCAATACCCTGCACCATGGAGTTCAATCGCTATTACTGCAAACAACCCATGGATCTTGATAACGCCTATAGTACAACAAAAATTGTTATCGATGCGATGAAAGAGTGCGGCATAATTCCAGAAGACAATCCTAATTGTTTGACTGCGCTTGCTGTGTTCCAGCACAAGGTCAAGACCATCAAGGACGAGAAGACCGTGATCTTCATACGTGATGCGACAGCCGTATAACGGTGAGCATTGCCGCCGCGCATTTGGTGGCGTCAATGCAGGGTTAGGCGGGGTCGTTCTTTTTAACAAGTCAAAAGCAACAGGCAGATGGTTCACGAACTAAAGAAACCAAGTCCGTTCAAGGATAAGAATGGTAGGCTCATCATGAAGGGCGATAGGCTCATGCGTATCAGTCCGAATTACAAAGGCGAACCTACTGAATGGATCAACATTGTGGGCTACGGCTCATGGTCGAATGGAGTGATGGAAGACCCGTTTACACACCATGGATGGTACATCCTTGGCGCGTCTGGCTCTGCTGGATCAAGTTGGTATGGAGAGCTGACGGATAGAATAGCGGCCATGAGTGAGGTGATTTCCGATCCCGCCTAACGGGCCGCGTGGTTGTAGCCGTGGCTCTGCATGGCTACAACCACGCTGTTATGCGGGGGCTTTTTCGGTATTCAGGCATTAGGCCAGTGGCC
>Ga0315900_10000482_pt1 | contig 69536 bp, 56 predicted proteins | sample LakEriMetagenome_FD_203521 | JGI IMG/M metagenome (GOLD analysis project Ga0315900, IMG submission 203521) | Freshwater fungal communities from buoy surface, Lake Erie, Ohio, United States - Buoy 12 MA114 | ecosystem: Environmental > Aquatic > Freshwater > Lake > Lake biofilm | place: USA: Lake... | reverse complement strand
CGCGACCCAACGTCACGGCCGACGCGGCGGCCGTCGCCCTCGCCGCCGGCAACGCGATCATCCTTCGCGGCGGCAAAGAGGCGGCCCACTCGAGCGCCAGGATCGTGGCGAGCATGCGGCAGGCGATTGCGGCTGCCGGCCTGCCGGTGGATTGCGTGCAGCTCGTCGACGTGGCCGACCGGGCGGCCGTGGGAGAGTTTCTCATGCTCGACGACCTCATCGACATCGCGATTCCACGCGGGGGCGAGGCCCTCATTCGCCGCGTCTGCGCCGAGGCGCGGATGCCGGTACTCAAGCACTTCAGCGGCAACTGCCATGTGTACGTCGATCGGGCGGCCGACCTCGCGATGGCCGAGTCGATCACCGTCAACGCGAAGTGCCAGCGGATGGGCGTCTGCAACGCGGCTGAGTCGCTGCTCGTGCATCGCGACGTGGCCGACCGGTTTCTACCCGAGATTGCTGCGGCCCTCGCGAAGCATGGCGTGGAGATCGTGGGCGATGCGGCCACGCGGCGGCTGGTGCCGACGGCCGGCGCCGCGACGGAGGCCGACTGGGGGACGGAGTATCTCGGCCCGAAGATCTCGGTGGCCGTGGTCGAGTCGCTCGACGCGGCCATCGACCACATCAACCGCTATGGCTCGCGACACACCGATGCGATCGTGACGACCGATACGGCGGCCGCCGACCGGTTCGCTGCCCGCGTGGATACAGCAGTGGCGCTGGTCAACGCCAGCACGCGGTTCAACGACGGTGGCGAACTGGGCCTGGGGGCCGAGATCGGCATCTCCACCGACAAGCTCCATGCCCGCGGGCCATGTGGCACGAAGGAACTCACGACCTACAAGTACGTCGTGCATGGCACCGGACAGGTCCGCGGATGAGTCGAGCCTTCGCCTGCTGCCTTTGCATCATGATGACCACCGTCACTGCCGAGCCCGTGACCGACGCCGACCCATATCTCTGGCTCGAGGAGGTGGGTGGCGAGAAGCAGCTGGCCTGGGTGCGGGAGCGGAATGCGGAGTGCGTGGCGGCGGTCGGGCAGGGGGAGGCGTTTGCCGCGGGGGAACAGCGGCTGCTCTCGATCCTCGACTCGCAGGCGAAGATCCCCTACGTCTCGAAGATCGGCGGCCACTTCTACAACTTCTGGCGCGACGCGGCGCACCCCAAGGGGCTGTGGCGGCGGACGGTGCTCGCGGAGTATCGGAAAGCGGAGCCGGCCTGGGAGACGGTGCTCGACCTCGATGCGCTGGCGGCCGCCGAGGGCGAGAACTGGGTGTGGCACGGAGCCACGGTGCTCGAGCCTGAGGGGCGGCTTTGCCTCCTCTCCCTCTCGCGAGGCGGCGCCGACGCCGATGTGGTTCGGGAGTTCGATCTGGAGTCGAAGACGTTCGTGATCGGCGGCTTCTCGCTGCCGGAGGCCAAGAGCCGAGTGGCCTGGCGGGGCCGCGACAGCCTGTTCGTGGCCACCGATGTGGGCCCTGGATCGCTCACCACCTCGGGCTATCCGCGGACGGTACGGGAATGGACCCGCGGCACGCCTCTGGCCGAGGCCACGGTCGTGTACGAGGGCCAGCCCGACGACATGCTCGTGTCGGCCTGGCGGGATCTGACGCCCGGGTTCGAACGCGACGTCGTGATCCGGCAGAAGACCTTCTACACGAACGAGATGTTCGTCCGTCGCGGCGGACAGCTCGTGAAGATCGACAAGCCCGACGACGCGAATGCGACGGTGCATCGCGAATGGCTGCTCATCGAACTGCGGTCGGACTGGACGGTGGGGGGCAGCACGTACGCGGCCGGCTCGCTGCTGGCCGCCGACTGCGATCGGTTTCTGGCCGGGGAACGCAGGCTGCATGTGCTCTTCACCCCCACGCCGCGGACGTCGCTCGTCGGCTTCGCGGGCACGCGGCACCGGATCCTGCTGACCACGCTCGACACCGTCCGCAGCCGGGTGACGGCGGCCGAATGTCGCGACGGTGCTTGGCGGTTCGAGCCGGTGGCCGGCGTGCCGGAGATCGGCACGGCCAGCGTGGTGCCCGTCGATGAATATGAGTCGGACGACTTCTTTTTGATCACGGCCAATCCCGTCGAGCCGACGACGCTCGCCCTCGGCACCGCAGCCGAGCCGGCCCGCGAGCCCGAGCGGCTCAAGCGATCCCCCGCCTTCTTCGAGTCCCGGGGCCTCCGGGTGAGCCAGCATGAGGCGGTGTCGGCCGACGGCACGCGGGTGCCCTACTTCCAGATCGGGCCGGCTGACCTGCCGCTCGACGGCTCCACGCCCACGCTGCTCTACGGCTACGGCGGGTTCGAGATCCCGCTCGTGCCCGCCTATGATCCGCTTACGGGGGCGGCCTGGCTGGAGCGCGGGCATGTGTACGTGATCGCCAACATCCGGGGGGGCGGCGAGTTCGGCCCGACCTGGCATCAGGCGGCGCTCAAGGCCCATCGGCCGCGGGCCTACGAGGACTGTGCGGCCGTGGCCGAGGACCTGATCCGGCGAAAGGTGACCTCGCCGCGGCGGCTCGGCATCAAGGGGGGCAGCAACGGCGGTCTCCTTGTCGGCAACATGTACGCCCGCCGGCCGGAGCTCTTCGGGGCCGTGGTCTGCCAGGTGCCGCTGCTCGACATGCGGCGATTCAACGTGCTGCTCGCCGGCGCGAGCTGGATGGGGGAATACGGCAACCCCGACCTGCCCGAGGAGTGGGCGTTCATTCGCGGCTTCTCGCCCTATCACCTCGTCGAGCGCGGCCGTACGTATCCGCCGATCCTGATCACCACCTCGACCCGCGACGACCGTGTGCATCCGGGGCATGCACGGAAGATGACCGCCCGGCTGCGGGAGTTCGGCCTGCCGGTGCTCTCATACGAGAACATCGAAGGGGGCCATGGCGGAGCGGCCGACAACCGCCAGAAGGCCTTCATGGACGCGTTGGCCTATGCGTTCTTGGAGCGTGAGCTGGCAGCTTCCGGCAAGTAGGTGCAGACTGGCAGTCTGCACACGGTTGTGGATCGCAGAGTACCACTCTGCGGCTACAGGCGCGAGCTTAGGCGGGCTCCCGAATCCACGTCACGTCGGGCGAGCCGCCGCCGTTGACGGCTGAGCCGCGGAGAAAATCCGACACGTAGCGGAGCGATTTGCCGGGGCGGTCTGGGTCGCGGAAGTTGTCTCCCTTCTGCAGGATCGGCAGCTGATCGGGCATGCCGCCGAAGGCCCGCGTGCCGGCCGCCTGGCAGGGAAACCACCAGCCCGCGCCCGTGCCGTCGACCAGATGGAACTCGGGATAGCAGTGTCCCTCCACCCAGACGGTGCGGGCGGGGATGCCCTCGGCTCGGCACATCGCGATGAACAGACAGGTCAGTTCCTCGCAGTCGCCCCAGCCGTCGGCGAGCGCGCGGGCCGCCCCCTTGAGGTCGCCGTTGCGATACTCCACCTTCGCGCGGCAGGTGTCGTAGAGGGCCTCCACCTTCTGCCATCCGTCGAGGCCGGCGCCGGCATCCTTCGCGAGCTTCACGATCTTGGAGTGCCGCGATTCGATGGAGGGGCTCGTGCCAAGGAACGGGCGCAGGTCGCGGCTCGGCTTCTCGGGAATCCGCAGGCCGGCGGTGTCGGTCGGGGCGACGAGGGCCGACCGCTCCAGTTCGAAGGTGATCACGGCCCGGGCCGTGTCGCCGGCCGCGAGCGAGGGGATCTCCACGATCATTTGCCGCACGCCGTTGTCGAGTATCCGGTAGGTCGGGCCCTTCACGCTCGGCGAGACGTCTTCGGCGACCACCCGCACCTTCTGCTCCGGCCAGTCGGTGGGCACCGGCAGCGAGGCATATATCCCGCGGCACGGGCCGTCGGCCGCGGTCACCTCGACGCCGACCCGATACTTGAGCGTTCGCAGGTCGCCGAGCGCGGGGCCCGAGGCCGTCGCCGGAGGCGTGTTGAGAAACTGCGCCTGCGTCGGCCAGGCGACGACGACCGCGATAAGGCAGAGGCAGGGGCGGAGCATTGGCGACCTCCCCCTTGGCATCGGCCATCTGATGGGTGAGGGATGGCCCTGCCGCCCGGTCTGCGGGTCGGGCAGGCTGGGACGGCGGGGAAAACGGCCGCAATTGTTCGGGTTCGGGGCGGCTGCTACACTCCGGGGCTCGAATTTTTCGTGGCCCGCGCGTCCCCTTTCTCCAACCCCCGACTTTCCAGACTCACCCCTGGGAATCCCCCCTTACGCATGGTCAACCGCAACCTCATCCGCGAACTTGAATTTGGCGACGAACTGGACCAGGAGATCGACCTCGCGATGGGCGCGACGGCGGTCGAAGACTACTCGGTCGGAGGCGGTTCGACGCTCGCGGTGAACGCGGTCATCGAGGGCAGGATTCTGCGGGTGGACGACGAGTTCGTGCTCGTCGACGTGGGCTACAAGAGTGAGGGCCACATCCCGCGGAACGAGTGGGACGAGACGGAGCCCCCGCCGCAGATCGGCGACACCGTGAAGGTGCTGCTCGAGGAGTTCGAGGACGGCCAACTCGAGGAGCAGCGCGGCCTGATCACGCTCTCGAAGCGGAAGGCACGTCGGATCGAGGATTGGCTCCGCGTGATGGAGAGCGTCCACGAGAACGACGTGGTCACCGGCTTCGTCACCCGCAAGATCAAGGGCGGCCTGCTCGTCGACATCTCGGGCGTGAATGTGTTCCTGCCCGCAAGCCAGGTGGACATCCGCCGGCCCGCCGACATCGGCGACTACTGCGGCCGCTGCATCCAGTGCCTCGTGCTCAAGATCGACGAGGCCCGCCGCAACATCGTGGTCTCGCGCCGCGCATTGATCGAGCAGGAGCGGGCGGAGCGGAAGAAGCAGCTCATGGAGACGCTCGAGGTGGGCCAGATCCGCCGCGGCATCGTCAAGAACATCGCCGACTTCGGCGCGTTCGTGGACCTGGGCGGCATCGACGGCCTGCTCCACATCACCGACATGAGCTGGGCCCGCATCGGCCATCCGAGCGAAATGGTGCAGATCGACCAGGAGATCGAGGTGCAGGTGCTGCACATCGACCGCGAGCGGGAGAAGATCGCGCTCGGCATGAAGCAGCGGACGGCGAGCCCGTGGGCGAAGGTGGCCGACAAGTATCCGGTCGGCACCGTCTGCATGGGCACGGTCGTCAACGTGATGAGCTACGGCGCCTTCGTGAAGCTCGAGGATGGCGTCGAGGGGCTCGTGCACATCTCCGAGATGAGCTGGACGAAGCGGGTCAGCCATCCGTCGGAACTCGTCAAGCCGGGCGACGAGGTCGAGGTGGTGGTGCTCGCCATCAACAAGGAGAAGCAGGAAATCTCGCTGGGCATGAAGCAGACCCAGCAGAACCCCTGGGAGAAGGTGGCCGCCGACTACCCGCCGGGCGCGATCGTCAAGGGCGTGGTGCGGAACCTCACCAACTACGGCGCCTTCATCGAGATCAACGACGGCATCGACGGCCTGCTCCACGTGACCGACATGTCGTGGACGCGGAAGGTGACCCACCCCAGCGAGATGCTCGACAAGGGCAACGAGGTGGAGTGCAAGGTGCTCTCCGTCGATCAGCAGCGACGGCGGATCGCCCTCGGCCTCAAGCAGATGAACGACGATCCGTGGACCGGCGACATCCCCTCCCGCTACAAGCCGGGTCAGGTTGTGAAGGGGACGGTCACAAAGATCACGAACTTCGGCGTGTTCGTCGGCCTGGAGGACGGGCTCGAGGGCCTGCTCCACATCTCGGAGCTTTCCGACGACAAGGTCGAGAACGCCGAAGAGGTGGTGAAGGTGGGCGACCCTGTGGAAGTGAAGATCCTGCGGGTCGACGTCGACGAACGGAAGATCGGTCTCTCGAAGAAGCGGGTCGGCTGGTCGAGCGAGCGTGAAGCCGCCGAGGGCGAGCCCGAGGTGTGAGGCCGGCGCCCGTAGTCCGCATGCTCCGACCGTAGTCCACATGCTCCGCATGTGGATCACGGTGTGAACACCACGGATCCGAGCTATTCCCCCGCGGGTTAGTCAACGTCTGCACGAATAGCTCGGCCTTTCGGCATCCGTGCCTCAAACCGCACACGGAGTGTGCGGACTACGGCGCCCTACCGCTCGACTACGAGCGCAGCGATCGGGCCGATCTGTTCGGTCCGATCCGCAGCCACCCCGTGGGCGAGGCCGACCGGTGTGCATTCGAGTATCCCGCCGACGAGCAGGCGGCCCGACGCCCCGGAGCTGCCGAAGAGGCTGGTCGCTCCGGCCGCACGGATCATGACGCGGCTCGGGGCGCCGATTGGGCGGGTTGCCCGTGCGCCGGGCACGACCGTCACCTCGTGATGAAGCAGCGCCTCGCCCGACTGCGGGGCGACCACGTCGATCGCGAGACAGCGGTGCCAGCCCGGCCTGCCAGCTTCGGCCGGCAGCCAGACGAGCACGCGCGTGCCGGGGGGCAGGGTGACGATGTCGATCGCCGCGGGGCTTGCGCCGGGGGGTGGAATTCGCGGCGTCTGCGCGACGGGAGCTTCCGTTGCCGGCACGGGGATCGGCGCTTCGTCATCGATGTGGTGGACCGGCGGTGACGGATGGGCCGGGCCTGCTGCCGGAGGCGGGCTTGGGGCCGCCGCTCCGCTTGGAGGCCCGGGAGGCGATGCCTCGGCCGCCGGAGCCGGTGGCAAGGCGTCGGCAGTCGGCTGCTCCGACGGCACCGTGGTCGATTCCAGCAGCCGCATGCCGCGGGCCGCAAGCCGGCCGAGGTCACCGGTGACGGCGAAGCCACCCCCGAGCAGGGCCAGAAGCGCGAGTTTGCCGGGGAGATTGTGCATCGTGAGGCGGCCGAACGGCCGCCCAAGTATGCACCGCGATTCGTGCGGAGGCCCGTCGGTAGTCCGCACACTCCGTGTGCGGCAGGAGGCATGGAGGCCAAGCGGCCGAGCTACTCGGCTGGCGGTTGGCGGACCTGCGATGCAATAGCTTGGGCCTGTGGTGTTTTGACCCTGGGCCCCATGCGGACTACGGCGCCTCTGCCAGCACGGCGAGCACCTGTTCGGCGTGGCCATCGACCTTGACGGCCTTGAAGACCTTCACGACCGTGCCGGCTGCGTCGATGATGAAGGTGCTGCGGGCGATGCCCATCGACTTCTTGCCGTACATGTTTTTCTCCCGCCAGGCACCGTATTTCTCGGCCACCGCGTGGTCGGGATCGCAGAGGAGGGTGAAGGGGAGCTTGTACTTCTCCCGGAAGGTCTCGTGGCTGGCGGGGCTGTCGGGGCTCACGCCGAGCACCACCGCCCCGTGCCTCACCAGTTTCGCCTCCGCATCGCGGAAGCCACAGGCCTCCTTTGTACAGCCCGGCGTGTCGTCCTTCGGATAGAAATAGAGGACGACGGGTGAGCCCCGGAGGCTCGAAAGCTCGAGCTTCGTGCCCTCGTGGGTGAGGAGCGTGAAATCGGGTGCCTTCGTGCCTGCTTCGATCCAGTCGGCCATGAGTGGTTGCTCCAGTGAACGTGATGTCGAGTTATAGGGAATCGACCGCCGCCGTGGAGCCCGCGCCGGGTATCGCCTTGCAGGCGGCCCTGCTCACGCCGCCGGGGCGGGGCGCGCTGGCGGTCGTGGGCGTCGCCGGACCAGACACGGTGGCCGCCGTCGATCGCTGCTTCGAGTCACGCGGCGGCCGCCTGGCCGAGCGTGCCGACGGGGCCATCTGTTTCGGCAGGTGGCGGGTCACTCCCGATTCGACCGGCGAGGAACTCGTGGTGGTGCGGCAGGCGGCCGACCGAGTCGAGGTGCAGTGCCATGGGGGCGAGGCTGCCGCGGCCGCGGTGCTTGGCAGCCTCGTGGCAGGTGGGGCTATCGCCGTGGGCTGGAAGGAATGGCTGCGGGCTGCCGGGCTGTCTAAGATCGAGCTTGAGGCGCGAGCCGCGGTCGCCGGAGCAGGAGGGCCGAAGGCCGGGCGGATTCTGTGCCGTCAGCTCGCCGGCGAGCTCAACCGTGAACTCCAGCGGATCGAGCGGCTGCGGGGCGAGGGTGAACGTGCGGCGGCCGTGGCCCGGCTGCTCGCCGCGGCACGGGTGGGACTGCGGCTCACGCAGCCCTGGCGGGTGGTCGTCGCGGGAGAAGTAAACGCCGGCAAGAGCAGCCTCGTGAACGCGATCGCCGGACACGCCCGCTCCATCGTGTCGCCCGAGCCGGGCACGACCCGTGATCTCGTGACCACGCGGCTCGTGCTCGGCGGCTGGGAAGTGGACCTCGTCGATACGGCTGGGCTGCGGGATGCAGGCGAGTCAGTCGGTGCGGTTGAGCGCGCCGGGATCGCCCGGGCGGCCGCGGCCCGGGCCGATGCCGATCTCGTGTTGTGGGTCGTGGCCTCCGATAACGCGGCGTCGGCACGCATGACGTCACAGCCGGGCGAACTGCTCGTGGTGACGAAGAGCGATCTGGCGGGAGCGGATCAGGGGCGTGGGAGGATGGATGCCGTGTGGACGTCGGCGGTGACAGGGGCCGGCATCGAAGAGCTCGCCGACCGGATTGTCGAACGGCTCGTGCCGGAGGAGCGGGACGATCCGGGGCTGCTCGCCGGCCCCGTGCCGTTCACCGAGCGTCAGGTTGGAGTGATCGGGAGCACGTGGGCTACGACGCCGTAGCCCGCACACTCCGTGTGCGGGTGGAGGTGCGAAGGCCGAACGAGCGGACTATTTTGCCAGGCGTTCGCGACCCCACAGGGCAATAGTGTGGGTCTGCAGTTTTTCGACCGTGGGCCGCATGCGGAGCATGCGGACTACGGAGGCGGACGGGTCAACCTGCAGAGTCACCCTCGCCCTTCTCGCTCGAGCGGCCGCGGACCAGCAGGCGGATCGGCACCTCGTCGAAGGGGAGCGTCTTGCGGAAGGCGTTGAGCAGGTAGCGGCGATATGGGTCCGACACGCTCTTCGGCGCGCTCGACGCGATCACGATCGTGGGGGGCGCCACCTCCACCTGCGTCGCGAAGTAGAGCCGTACCGGCCGGCCGCGGGTGTCGGCCGGCGGCTGATTGGCCGCCACGGCGTCGCGGAGCAGGTTGTTGAGCTTGGCCGTGGGCACCCGCTGCCGGCTCTGGCGGAACAGCCGCTGGGCCGTGTCGATCACCGCCTTCACGTTGCGGCTCTTCGTGGCCGTCGTGAAGGCGACCGGCGCCCAGGGCATCGTGCGGAACGTGTCGCGGAGGTACTGGGCCCACTCCCGCTTCTTTACATCGGCCGCGTAGAGGTCCCACTTGTTGACGACGAACACGACGGGCTTGGCCTCCTCCGTGATCGTCTCGGCGAGCTGCTTGTCGACCTTGCCGATCGGCTCGCTGGCGTCGAAGAAGAGCAGCACCACGTCGGCCCGGCGAATGCTCCGCTGGGCGCGGTGGGTGGAGTAGAAGTCGAGGTCGGTCGTGCGGCTCTTCGTGCGGCGCAGGCCGGGGGTGTCGATCGCCAGGAACGAGTGGCCATCGACCTCGAACCGCACGTCGATGCTGTCGCGGGTGGTGCCCGCCACGGGGCTCGTGATCACCCGCTCCTCGTGGGCGAGGGCGTTGACGAACGTGCTTTTGCCGACGTTCCGGCGTCCCACCATCGCCAGCTTCATCTCCGGCAGATCGACCTCCTCGGGCTCGTCGGGCCAGGGCGGCGGCAGCCGCTCCAGGATCGCCTCCACCAGTTCGGCGCGATGCCGGTGCTGGAGGGCGCTGACGATCAGCGGCTCGCCGAAGCCGAGTTCGTCGAACTCGTGGGCCAGGGCGTCGAACCGGGGGGCGTCGGCCTTGTTGGCCACGACCAGCACGGGGGCTCCGGTCTTCCGCACCCGCTGGGCCACGTCGCGGTCGATCGCGAGCAGCCCCTCCCGCACGTCCACCACGAAGAGCACGAGCGCCGCCTCGCCGAGGCCCGCCTCGATCTGCTTGTCGATCTGGGCCGTCAGCCCGTCGGGGTCGTCGAAGCCCATGCCGCCCGTATCGACGAGATCGACGACACGGTCGTCGAGCCGCACCCGCTGCACGAGCCGGTCGCGGGTGACGCCCGCAGTCGGGTCTTCGATCGCAATTCGCTTTTCGATGAGCCAGTTGAACAGGCTCGACTTGCCCACGTTGGGGCGGCCGACGATGACGACACGGGGGATGAGATGGCTGGCAGTCATGGTGCGGTAAGCTCCTCGCCCAGCCGGCGGCGCGGGGCGGAGTGGACGAGGTATCGGTGGGTGATGCTTTCGGTGATCGACCGCAGCGAGGCGTCGAGCCGGGTGAGCAGGTTGCCGAGATGCGGTCGGGTGCCGTCGGCATCAGCGGTGGCGAGCGTCGTCACGTCGGCGAGCCGGAGCGTGCCGAGAGCCGCCATCACGGCCCGCTCCTCACCGGCGAGCACGGGGGACGATTCGTCGCGGGGCAGATGGCCCACATGATCGGCGAGCCGCGCCACCTGAAAGCCGATGCTCCGCGGATTCGTCTCGTCGATCACGAGCAGGTCGATCAGCGGAGCGGCCTCGAGCGTGCCGAGATAACGGTTGCGGTAGGTCATCGAGCTGTCGGCGATCTCCAGCAGCATCTCTTCGAGCCGCTGCGAGTCGGTGGGGGCGGCCACGGGACGGGCGGGCACGAGCGTGGCGCCGAGCAACTGGATCGCCGCTGCGGCCCGCTCGATGCGGCGGCCCATGTCGAGGAACCGCCAGCCGGGACCACGGGTCATGCTCTCGGTGCCAAGGCCTGCGAAGGCCGACAGGTCGAGGATCAGCGTGTCGAGCAGCGTGAGGACGTCGGTGCCGCGGCGCCAGGCCGCCCGCGACGACGGGCAGTCGGCCTTCACGCGGGAGAGGATCTTCCAGGAGTCGATCGAAATTCGATCGCGAACGACCGAGGCCATGTCCCAGAGGCTCTTCACGCTCGCCCGCACGCTGCCGGGCCGCGACTCGTCGGCGACGAGGGCTTGGATCTCGGCGGCGATCTCGCGCGGGGTCTCACGACGGCCGGGCTCGAGCCACGCCGTGTGGATCGTCGGTGGGCTGGCGAGCGAGCCGAGCAGCAGGGCAGCCTCGACCGTCGTCTCCTGGTCGGACTCCGAGGCCATCCGCGTCGCGACGGCCCGGAGCAGGCGGGCGGCCCCCTCGGCCCGCTCCACGTGGCGGCCGAGCCAGTGCAGATGGTCGGCCACGCGGCTCGGCAGATCGTTGCCGCTGCGGCGGAGCGGCACCTGCTGGCCCGGCTGGCGGAGCAGCGACACCGGCGGCACCGGCCCCTGCGACAGCACCCACACGTCTTTCGATCCCTGGCTCGAGAGCAACAGTTCTTCGCCAGCTGATCGACCGACGCTCATCCGCGCGAGGCCGCCCCGCATCGACTGGTAGCCCTCGGGCGTGGCCACGGCGAAGCACCGCATCAGCACAGAGGCCGAGACGATGCCGGTGCCGTTCCAGCAGGGGGCGGCCGACCGTTCGACCATCTCACGGCCCACCCAGGCCTCCGGCCGGGACCTGATCCGTGCGGCGAGTTCGCTGCGGGCGGTCGTATCGAGCAGCGCGGGCACGAACCGCTTGAGCCCGCGAGGTGAATTGACCGGCTCGATCACGAATCGCTCGAGCTGCGAGAGCACGTGGTCGAGGCTCGACGGCACGCCGCACCACCACGACCGCGGCCCCGGCAGGACGAGGTCTTCTCCCAGGAGCCGGCGTGACACGGCCGGCAGAAACTCCGCGAAGCCGGGGGACTCGACGAGCCGGCTGCCAAGGGCGTTGGCGAGCGCCGCCCGCGACCGCCGCACCGCCTGCACGAGGCCAGGGGTGCCGCCGAGCGCGGCGCCGTCGAGCTCGAGCGGGTCGCACTCGCGATCGGTCACACGGCGCAGCAGCACGTCCATCGGCATCAGGCCGCCGAGCGTCTTGAGGCTCACCCGGTCGTCGCGGACGGCGAGGTCGCTGCCCTCCACGAGCGTGTAGCCGAGGTAGCGGGCGAGGTAGGCGTCTTCGAAATAGGTGCGGCTCGCCGGGCCGGGGCTGAGCAGGCCGATACGGGGCGTGTCACGGCCCGGTGCGAGCCCGGCGAGCATGGATCGCAGCGCGAGGAAGAACGGGGCCAGCCGCTCGACGTTGCAGTCCTCGAATACGCCGGGCAGCAGCCGCGAGACGACGAGCCGGTTTTCCAGCCCGTAGCCAAGCCCCTGCGGCACGCCGGTGCGGTCGCCGAGCGCCAGCCACTTACCGTCGTGGTTGCGGACGATGACGGCGGCATAGAGATGCAGCCAGCGGCCGCCCGGCAGCTGCATGCCGTGGCAGCACCGCAGAAAGTCGGGATTCCCGAACACAAGCTCGGGGGGCACCAGCCCCTCCTTCACGACGTGCTGCGGGCCGTAGAGATCGGCGAGCAATGCGTCGAGCACACGGGCCCGCTGGTTGATGCCCACCTCCAGCCGGCCCCAATCGTCGGCAGCGATCACGAGCGGGATCGGGTCGAGCACCCAGGGCCGCTGTTCTCCCGAGGCCTCATCGTGGACGTTGTAGGTGACGCCGTTGTCGCGGATCAGCCGACGGGCCTGCTCCCACCGCTCGATCAGTTCATTCGGCTGCCAGGAACCGAGCAGATCGACCAGCCGCCGCCAGTGACCGCGGGGAGCCCCGTCGGCCCCGCAGAGTTCGTCGTAGCAGCCGTCGGGCGCGCGGTAGCCCGGAAACGGGTTGGCGGCGGGCGGAGCGGCGGGGACGGTCATCGGGCGTGCTGGCCGGTGGCGTGCGGGGACCGTGCAAGTGTACGTCACGCCGGTGGATGCCGCATTCCGCAGAGTGCCACTCCGCGGCTACCGGGTTGAAGGCCATGCCGCACCCAGCACTGCCGCGATGCGGTCGCGGGTGACCGGCTGGATCACGCCATGCTCGGTGACAAGCGCGGTGATCAGGCTCGCCGGGGTGACGTCGAACGCCGGATTAAAGGCGGCGGCGCCTGTCGGCACTGCCGCGACGCCGAGCGGCGAGAGCACCTCCGCGGCGGCCCGCTCCTCGATCGGAATGTCGGCTCCGCTCTCGATCGAGAGGTCGAACGTGCTCGACGGCGCCGCCACGTAGAAGGGCACGCCGTGAGCCCGCGCAAGCAGCGCCAGGGCATAGGTGCCGATCTTGTTGGCGGCATCACCGGCGGCGGTGATCCGGTCGGCCCCAACGATGCAGGCCTGCACCCGGCCGGTCGAGAGCAGGTGGCCCGCGGCCGCATCGACGAGCACGGTCACCGGGATGCCTTGCTGCACGAGCTCCCAGGCCGTGAGGCGGGCGCCCTGAAACAGCGGCCGCGTCTCATCGGCGAACACGTGGATGTTCCGTCCCTGCTCCCAGGCGGTCGTGATCGCGGCGAGGGCCGTGCCGGCGCCGCCGGTGGCGAGGGCCCCCGTGTTGCAATGCGTGAGGATGCCGCCGTCGGGCAGGAGCGCGGCGCCGTGGCGACCGATGGCCGCACACAGTTCGCGGTCTTCATCGTGAATCGCCCGGGCAGCGGCGAGCAGGGCCACGGCGAGGTCGTGGGCGGAGGCTGTCGGCGGCAACGGCGTGATCACGCCGAGGGCCCGCTCCACCGCCCAGCGGAGGTTCACGGCCGTGGGGCGGGCGCAGGCGAGAAGTTCGCCGCGGGCGAGTACGTGGGCCCGGGCAGCGTCGGGGGCGAGGCCGTCGCGAATCGCTTCACCCGCGGCGACCACGAGGCCGTAGGCCCCGGCGATGCCGATCGCCGGGGCGCCGCGCACCCGCAGGCTCTTGATCGCCTCGACAACGGCATCGACATCACGGCAGGCGATCCACTCGAGGCAGGCGGGCAGACGTGTCTGATCGAGGATATCGAGCTGGCCAGTGGCGTCACCGACCCAGCGGAGCGAGACGGGGATCGTGGTGGAGTGGGAGTTCATGGGGGAGAGTGTAGGCCCGTCACTCCGTGACGGGCAGCCCGTTGCGGAGCAACGGGCCTACGGCAACTTTTCACACCGCAGGCCGAAGGCGGCCGCGACGGCGGGCTGGACGAGCCGCCCTTCGAACACGTTCACGGCGGAGCGGATCGCGGCGCTCTCGCGGGCCGCCACATCCACGCCCGCCGTCGCCAACTGGAGCACGTAGGGCAGCGTGGCGTTGCAGAGGGCATAGGTGCTCGTTCGCCCCACGGCCCCAGGCATGTTCGTGACGCAGTAGTGCACCACGTCGTCCACCACATACGTCGGATCGGCATGCGTCGTGGGCCGGCTCGTGGCCACGCAGCCCCCCTGGTCGATCGCCACGTCGATGATCACGGCGCCGGGCTTCATCAACTTCAGGTCGTCGCAGCCCACGAGGTGGGGCGCCCGAGCGCCGGGGATGAGCACGCTGCCGATCACGAGATCGGCCCAGCCGAGCCGCTCGCGGATCGTGTGGCGGTCGGAGTAGAGGCAGTCGATGTTGGGGGGCGTGACGTCATCGAGATATCGCAGCCGCTCGAGATTCGTGTCGAGCAAGGCGATGTTGGCCCCGAAGCCCGCGGCCACCTTGGCCGCGTTGGCTCCCACCGAGCCCGCGCCGAGCACGAGCACGTTGGCCGGCGCCACGCCCGGCACGCCGCCCAGCAAAATGCCGCGGCCCATCTGCGGCTTCTCCAGATACTTGGCCCCCTCCTGGATGCTCATCCGGCCGGCCACCTCGCTCATCGGCACGAGCAGCGGCAGCCGGCCGCGGTCGTCGCGGAGCGTCTCGTAGGCGACGGCCGTGGCCCCGGTCGCCAGGAAACCCTCGGTGAGCCCGCGATCGGCCGCAAAGTGGAAGTAGGTGAAGACGGTCTGCCGCGGCCGGATGAGCGCGAGTTCGGGCCGCTGCGGCTCCTTCACCTTCACGATCATGTCGGCTTGGCCGAACACTTCGGCGGCCGTGTCGACGAGCGTGGCGCCGCTGGCCGCGTAGGCATCGTCAGGAAGGCCCGAGCCGGCCCCAGCTCCACGCTCGACGAGGATCGCGTGGCCTGCGTGCACGAGTTCCTCGACGCCCACGGGCAGCATCGCCACTCGATATTCATCCCGCTTCGTCTCGCGGGGGACGCCGACGATCATGACACGGGAGGCTTCGTGACCGACTGGATCTTGAAGGTGGCCGGCATCGGCGGCGGATAGTCGCCGTTTTGGTCGGGCAGCACGGGGGGCGTGGCATCCCAGGCCAGCGTCTCGGGCATCGTCCGGTAGTCGAGGGCGAGCGCATCCTTCCATTTCCACTCCTTGCCGGAGTAGGTGGCGAGCCGGCCCAGCACCGCCGCGAAGCTCGCCGTCGTGCCGTAGACCGCATTGTTGAGCGGCTTGTCGTTGCGGATCGCGTCGTGCAGTTCGTCGTGCTCGACCTGATACGGGTTGTCACTCTTGCCCTCGAACTTCCAGAGCGTCTTGCCGGCGTGGTCGGTGATGTGGCCGATTCGCACGTAGCCCTTCGTGCCCTGGAACTCCTCGTTCACCCGGTTGTCGCCGCCGGGGAACTGCTTGCACTGGCTGGCGATCCGCACGCCATTCGGATACGTGAAGTTGACCGAATGATGATCGTAGATCTCGCTCGGCTGTTTTGGCTTGCGGAGCTGCTTGCCGCCCACGCCGTAGGCCGCCTCGGGGATCGCGTCGAGCACCCAATTGGCGACGTCGATGTTGTGAACGTGCTGCTCGCAGATGTGGTCGCCGCACAACCAGTTGAAGTGGTACCAGTTGTGCACCTGGAACTGCATCTCGCTCATGTCGGGCTTCCGGTCGCGATACCAGATGCCGCTACCGTTCCAATAGACCTGACCACCGATGATGTCGCCGGCCAGACCTTCGCGAATCCTGGCGATCGTCTCGCGATACTCCTGCTCGTACCGCCGCTGCAAGCCGACCACGACCTTGAGCTTCTTCTCGTCGGCCAGCTTCGCCGCCTCGAGACAGAGCCGGGCGCCGAAGCTGTCGATGCAGACGGGCTTCTCCATGAACACATGCTTGCCGGCCTTGACGGCGGCCTCGAAGTGAAACGGCCGGAAGCCCGGGGGCGTGGCGAGGATCACGAGGTCGCAGTGGTCGAGCACCTTCTGGTAGCCGTCGAGCCCCTTGAACTGCCGCTCCTCCGGGCACTCGACCTTCCCCTCCATCTTCTCCACGGCCTTGAGCGCCCCCTTGATGCGATCATCGAAGGCGTCGGCGATGGCCGTGAGCTTCACGTTTGAGCCGGGCACGGAGAGCGTCTGCTGAAGGGCCCCGGTGCCGCGACCACCGGCCCCGATCAGGCCGACGCGGATCACGTCGTTCGACGGCGTCTCGGCATGTGCGGTCCGCGGGAGGGCGAACGAGGCGACCGCCCCGACGGCTCCGGCCGTCTTGAGGGCATCGCGGCGGGAGAAGCTGGAGGCGGGCTGTTGGGCGCGGTTCATCGCGGAGGGCTCCATTGGAAAAGGGCTATTAAGACTACCACCTGGTTCGCAGCCGGTGAAAGCCGGCCGAGCGGTCGGGGCGAGGGCGTGCAGCCAAAAAGCCGGAGGCCGGGAGGGATGCCCCCGGCCTCCGTGGAAACGCTGTCGCTGACGAGTGGTGGCTACTCGAGATTCACGGGTTCGCCCTGTGCCCGGCTGTAGAGGGCCATGAACACGGACGGATCGATGTCGGTCGTGATTTGACCGACGTGCCCATCGGCGTAGACGTGCATCACGATGCCGCCCGAGTGGTCGCTCGAGGCGCCGTATCCCATGCCGTCTGCATACAGGCCCCACTGCGTCGACGTCAGGAACTTGCCCGTCGCGCTGTTGGCGGCGGGAAAGTTCAGCGAGGCGCCCACCGTGCCCGCGCCGGCCTGCACGACTTTGGTCGTCCCGGTGCTGTTCCACTGGCCGCTCGCATAGTTTGCGGTTGACGCGCAGTTCGACGCCACGAGCCAGCTGGTCGAACCGTCGATCCAACTGGAGTAACCCCGCTCCTTCGTCTCGGCCGCAATGATCGTCTTCGACGTGCCGTCTGAAAGGCTGCCAATGGTCAAGCCGTTCGGCCGTGAGGTCGTCGTCGCACCCGACGACGGTGCCGCCGTCGTCGGGTAGCCGATGGCCCCGTTATTCGAGTGAGATCCCGAGGCGACGATATGCGTTCCGGCATTCGCCTTGTAATTCGTCACCGCGATCGCATTGGCGGTGCCGTAGTCGTCCGCCCACGACAGGCCGTTCGAGGGCCCAGTGGAACTGTTCTCCACGGTGCCGGTGCCCGCATACGTCGGGCACCGGAGTGGGCCAAGCACGACGGTGGCCGCCATCTGGCCGCCCACGCTGTTGAGTACGCTCGACGAGACGGGGTGGTTGGCGAACCTCGCGTTCACCGCCGATGTCGTGGAGGTCGTCGCAATCCCGTTGTAAAGGCCGACTTCTTCCATGTACGGCAGGCACTGCACGATCCAGCTGTATCCCGGCGTGGTCGTGGCGACGGCATCGCCCGGCGCAGAAGGTTTGCCGGTGTATTCATTGCGATCAGTCGCTGCCGGCAGCTTCTGCTTGGTGCTCTCGAAGTTCAGCACCGACAGGCCGACCTGCCGCATGTTGTTACTGCATGAGCTGCGACGAGCGGCTTCACGGGCGGCCTGCACCGCGGGCAACAAGAGCCCGATCAGGGTGCCGATGATGGCGATCACCACCAGCAGTTCGACGAGCGTGAAGGCACGTCGCCGCGCATTGAAAACGGAAAGAGTCATGTGACACCTCGTGCCCTCGCGGGCGTTGATGAAAAATGAAGAAACAAAACCGAGCCATCTGTCCGGAACAGAATGCCAGCCAGCTTCCCCGAGGGGCGGGGTCAAAAAGAATGGATGTCCCTCGAAAACCGCTCGCCGATCACTCCGGATCCGAACGCCCCTAACTCATGAATAGTATCGGCGTTCCGCCCGGGCAGTCAAAGGAAGGGACAGCCCTTGGGTGAGGATTTTTTCGTCGCGGGGGAGCAGACAGATCCCCGGGCTTCCGCGCGGGCAGATCCCCGGGCTTCCGCCCTGGGGCTTCCTTAAATCATGATTGTGGGCGAGCCGTGAGGTAGAAAGTCGATCGAGAATCCCCAAATGCCCGCAGTTCACAGCGATCCCGAGGCCGCCCGCCGGTTTGCCCGGGAGGTCGTCGGCCGCCTGCGGGAGGCCGGCCATGAGGCCTATTGGGCCGGCGGCTGCGTTCGCGACGAGCTTTTGGGCCGGATTCCGGCCGATTACGACGTGGCCACGGCCGCCACGCCCGAGGTGGTGCGGGAGCTGTTTGGCCGGCGGCGGACGCTGGCCGTCGGGGCCGCCTTTGGCGTGATCACCGTGCTTGGCCCCAAGCCGGCCGGGCAGGTGGAGGTGGCCACGTTCCGGGCCGACGCCCCCTACACCGACGGCCGCCACCCCGCCGGCGTCACGTTTTGCTCCGCCCGCGAGGATGCCCAGCGGCGGGACTTCACGATTAACGGCCTGTTCCTCGATCCGCTCTCGGGCGAGATCCACGACTTCGTCGGCGGCCGGGCCGACCTCGCCGCGGGCATCGTGCGGGCGATCGGCGTGCCGGCGATGCGGTTCGGTGAAGACCACCTGCGAATGCTGCGGGCCATCCGGTTCGCCGCCTTCTTCGGATTCGCCCTCGAGGACGAGACGCGGCAGGCCGTAGAGCAGATGACGCACCTCGTCACGAGCGTGAGCCCGGAGCGGATCGCCGCCGAACTGCGGGCGATGGCGGCGCGGACCGGTCGGCAGCGGGCATTCGAGCTGCTCGACGAGACGGGGCTGGCCCGCGAGGTGCTCGTGGAAGTGGCGCCGGGACCAGGTCAGCCGCACGTCCGCCGCGACCAGTGGCGGCAGGCGGCGCATGTGATCGGCGCGCTCGACGAGCCCGACCTGCCGCTCGCGCTGGCGATCCTGGCCGAGGGCTGCGATGCCGAGGTCGTGCCGCGGATGGCCGCGCGGCTGCGACTGGCGAATCACGAATCCAAGAAGGCCGCCTGGCTGCATGCGGCCGTGGCCGAACTGGGGGGCGAATCTGGTACGGCGATCGCGGGGCGGGCGTGGTCGACGCTCCAGCCGTTCGTGTCCCATGCGGAAGCGGCTGCGTTGGCAGACTGCCTGCGGGCGCGGGCCGCCTGCGGACGCGGTGATGCCGAGGCGGCGGCGTGGTTCACGGCGCAGGCAAGCCGGCCCCGGGGGGAGATCGACCCGCCGCCGCTCGTGACGGGGAGCGATCTCCTTGCGGCGGGCGTGGCCGAGGGTAAGGCGATCGGCGCGGCGCTCACCCGCGTGCGGGCGCTGCAGCTCGACGGGGTGATCACGACGCGGGCCGATGCGATCGCCGAGGCGCTGCGGTGACAAGTCGTAGGCCCGTCACGACCGTAGGCCCGTCACGACCGTAGGCCCGTCACTCCGTGACGGGCAGCCCGTTGCGGAGCACCGGGCCTACGGGGCGGGCAACAGCCGGTCGATCTCGCCCGACTGCAGCGCATGCGAAAACGCCTCTACGTCGCGGTAGACGGCCGTGCTCGTGAGCTGGACGACCCAGTTGTGGACCAGCGGCGTGATCGTGACCACGGCCTTCGCGTGCCGGTGGGCCTCCCACATCTCGATCGCCGTGCCCATCGACGCCTCGGGCACGTAGGCGACGAGCAGGTCGAACACCCGGCACATCTCGATGTGTCCGAGGAACACCTCGCGGGCTCTCCGCATGTCGTAGCCGATCGACGTGGCGTGGTTGGCGAACGGGTCGTAGACTTCCGCCTTCGGCCAATGGGCCTGCACGACGTCGCGCAGGCCCATGCGGTACGTCTGGTCGTGCACGAGCGCGGCGACGTGCGATCCTTGCATGATCCCTGCGAGAAAAATCCTCATGATCAGCTCCACCAAGAACAAGTCTGCGAAGAAGTCCGTTGCATCGACCGCCGCCAGTGTAAAGGCCGACGTCAAGAAGGCCCGCGAGATTCTGCTCGACCTGCTCGCGATCCCCGGTGTCTCGGGGCACGAGAAGGCCGTCGCCGAACGGATCATCCACACACTCCGGGCGGCGGGCTGTCCGGCGGGCGCGATCGCCTTCGACGCGGCCAACGGCAAGACGCCGCTCAAGGGTGAGGTGGGCAACCTGATCGTGCGGCTGCCGGGCAGCGTGCCCGGTCCGCGGCGGCTCCTCATGGCCCACATGGACACCGTGCCCGTCTGCCTCGGCGCGAAGCCGGTGGTGGCGGGCCGGTTCGTGAAGAGCGCCGATCCCACGACGGGCCTCGGCGGCGACGACCGCGCGGGCTGCGCCGTCGTGCTCGCCACGGCGGTCGAGATCCTGACGCGGAAACTGCCGCACCCGCCGCTCACGCTCTTCTTCTCCATCCAGGAGGAGGTCGGGCTCTTCGGCGCGCGGCACGCCAAGGTGGCCGATCTCGGCCGGCCGAAGCTGGCCTTCAACTTCGACGGCGGCGCGGTCGAGAAGCTGACCGTGGGGGCGACCGGCGGCTATCGGATGGACGTGACGATCGATGGCATCCCCAGCCATGCCGGCGTGGCCCCGGAGAAGGGCGTGTCGGCGATCGCGATCGCGTCGCTGGCGATCGCGGCGCTCGTGGACGACGGCTGGCACGGCCTCGTCGAGAAGGCGGGCAAGCGGGGCACGAGCAACGTGGGCGTGATCAAGGCGGGCTCGGCGACCAACGTGGTGGCCGACGCGGCGCTGCTCCATGCCGAGGCCCGCGGGCATGATCCGGCATTTCGCGGCCGGATCGTGAAAGCGATCGAGAAGGCGTTTCACGATGCGGCGAAGAAGGTGAAGAGCAGCGACGGCCGCACGGGCAAGGTGACGATCAGCGGCCGGCTCGACTACGAGGCGTTTCGCCTGGCCGACGACGAGCCGTGCGTGGAGGCGGCACGGGCGGCCGTCAAGGCGATCGGCCTCGAGCCACGGCTCGACATCTCCAACGGCGGCCTCGATGCCAATTGGATGGCGGCCAACGGGATCCCGACCGTCACGCTCGGCTGCGGGCAGATGGATATCCACACCACGCAGGAGAAGCTCGATCTGACGGCGTTCGAACAGGCCTGCGCGGTGGCGCTGCGACTGGCGACGGGTGCGTAGGCCCGTTGCTCCGCAACGGGCTGCCCGTCACGGAGTGACGGGCCTACAACGGGCCGACAAGAATGGACGGGCCGGCAGGACGACGTCTAGACTCTCTCGCATGACGCGGAAGCAACTCCAGCGCGATTGCGGCAACGTGGCACTCGGCCAGGTGCAACTTGACCAGGTGCATCAGGGCGACTGCCTCGGCCTGCTCGCCCGCCTGCCGGCCGGCTCCGTGCACCTCGCCTTCGCCGATCCGCCGTTCAACATCGGCTACGAGTACGATACCTATGACGATCGCAAGTCGAGCGACGACTACCTCGACTGGTCGAAGAAGTGGATGGGCGAGGTCGTCCGCGTGCTGCGGCCCGACGGCACGTTCTGGCTGGCGATCGGCGATGAATACGCGGCCGAGCTCAAGGTGCTCGCGACCCGCGAACTGGGCCTTACCTGCCGCAGTTGGGTGGTCTGGTACTACACGTTCGGCGTGCACTGCAAGCAGAAGTTCGCCCGTTCGCACGCCCACATCTTTCACTTCGTGAAGGATCCCGCCGCCTTCACGTTCAACGTCGACTCGATCCGCGTGCCGAGCGCCCGTGAGCTGGTCTACGGCGACAAGCGGGCCAACCCGACGGGACGGCTCCCCGACGACACATGGATCCTCCGTCCGCAGGATCTGCCGGACGGCTTCGCCGCCGACACCGACACCTGGTACTTCCCGCGGGTCTGCGGCACGTTCAAGGAACGGTCGGGCTGGCATGGCTGCCAGATGCCCGAGCAGCTGCTGGGCCGGATCATCCGCTCGTCGAGCCACGCAGGGGATGTCGTGCTCGATCCCTTCGCCGGCAGCGGCACCACGCTGGCCGTCGCGAAGAAGCTCGGCCGGTCGTTCCTCGGCTGCGAGCTGTCGGAGAGCTACGCGGCCCGGGTGACGGAGCGGCTGGGCACGATCTCCATGGGCGATTCGCTCGATGGCGCCGCCGAGCCGCTCAAGAGCGCACCGGCCACGAAGGACGGCCGGCAGCTCGGCGCGACGCGGCGACCGCGGGCGAAGAAGCCGTCTGCGATCGCACCCCGCGGCAAGGCCACGCTGTTCGAGTGAGCCTGCGGCCCGAGCCGAACGGAGCCAAGGATGGCACGCCCCAAGCGGACGACGGTCGGTTCCGACACTGCATCGGCTACAGGCTTCACTGCGCCGCCCGATGACGGCGGGCTCTCGATCGACCGGCTCGCCCAGGCATTCGCGGCGATGATGGGCACGGCCGATCCACAGGCCGAGCAGCCCCCGGCCGACGTGGTGCAGGTCGATGCCTCGCCCGATCTCGACGACACCGCCGGCGACGACGACGCGGCGCGAGTGACGCCGCTCTCGATCCTCGAGGCGCTGCTCTTCGTCGGGCTGCCCGGGGGCAGGCCGCTCTCGAGCCGAACCGTGGCCGGACTGATCCGCGGCGTGCGGCCTGACGAGGTGGATGAACTGGCGCTCGAGCTGCAGCGGCGCTGCCGTGCGAACAACTGTCCTTACGAGGTCGTGTCACGGGAAAACGGCTGGGTGATGCGGCTCCGGCCCGAGTTCGCCCGATTCGGCAGCGTGCTCGAGGGGCGGGCCCGGCTCGTGCGGCTCGACGCGGAATCACTCGACGTGCTGGCCGTGGTGGCCTGGAACCAGCCGGTGCCCCGGGATCGGCTCGTGGAACTCGGCTGCGACGCCCGGCCGGCCACGCTGCGGCAGCTCGTTCGCCGCGGGCTCTTGGAGCTGCGGCATTCGGAAGGAGATGCGGCAGGCGGGCCGACGTATCACACGACGGCGAAGTTCCTGGACGTGTTTCGGCTCGCGAGCCTCGCCGACCTGCCCGATCCGCACGAGCCGCCGCCGTAGGGTAGACCCTGTAGGCCCGTCACTCCGTGACGGGCAGTCCGTTGCGGAGCAACGGACCTACGGCGCCGTGCGGCGGGCGACGGCGCGGGTGCAGGCGGCCTCGATCGCGGCGGCGTGCTCCTCGTCGGCGGGCCAGGCGTCGCAGCCAGCGCCCGCGTCATGCAGCCAGTTCGCGAGCAGCGCCGTCGCCGTCGGCTCGTCGGCCGCCACGACGAGACTCGAATCGATCGCAGTCGTGACGAGCCGCCGCAGCGACGGCCGGGCGGCCGCTGCCGCGAGGTCGACCGCCGACACATGCACGACGACAGGCGCGCCCGTCTCCACCGCGAGGTCGGTGAGGATGCCCGCATGCAGCACGAAGATCACGTCGGGGTAGAGCGCATCGGTTGCCTCGGCGATCATCTGCCGCGCGGTTTCCCGCACGAGTCCGAGCAACCGCGACGGCACCGTCGCCACTGTCTCGAGAAATGCCGCGGCCGAGCCGTCCTGCACCGCGGCAGACAACTTCCGCGATGCCGCCGCCACGTCGCGGAGGTGGATGCCGTGCATTCCCGGCTGCTGCTCCTCCAAATGCGACACCGACGACGGACCACAGACAGCCGCCTCGTGGCCGCGGGCGGCGAGCGCCTCACGGAGCCGATGCACCCGCGTGTGCGGATAGTCGCAGCATCCGTGATCGATGATCATTATCCGCACGGCACGTCCCGCCTGAACGCTGGGCCCGCCTGACCCTGACGATGGTGCGGAATGTCTACACCCAGCCCTGCCACCTGGCAATCGCGAGGCAACCCGCCGCCCAGGCCGCAGCCCCCCAGTCGTCGGCCATGATGCCGAGCCCCTCCGGGAGCGACTCGAGGCGGCGACAGGGGAACGGCTTGGAGATGTCGAACAGTCGGAACAGGAGAAACCCCGCGGCGAGCACGCCCCATGAGCGGCCGGCCCACGGCACGGCAAGCAGGGCGAGCGGCAGCGCGGCCGCCTCGTCGAGCACGATCGCGCCAGGGTCGTCGCCACGGCCCAGGCGGCGGACGGCGCGGGTGCAGATCGGCATCGCGATCAGACAGACCGCCGCCACGAGGGCGGCCTCCACGGCGTTGGTGAGCCAGCCGCTGCCGAGCCGGGCTGAACCGATCGTCGCCAGCCAGCCCGTTGCCAGTGAGAGCGGAATCCCGACGAGCGACCCGAACGTGCCGGGGGCGAATCTCACGCGGCCGATGCCGCCGCAGGTGGCCAGAAACACGGCTGGAGCGTGCCAGGGGGCCGGCGGCGATGCGGAGGCGGGACCATTCATGGCGACGATCAGCGTACCACGCGGTCTGCCTCGCCCCGCGTCAGGGGGTATGATGCACCGCAGGCGGCCGAGGCGGCGGCCCCATTGCATTCCAGGTGGCGACCCGATGGCATCCGTTCCTTCCCCGACCGCCGACTCCGCGGCGATCGGCCCCCTCCAACTCGTCGAGTATCCGCACCCGGCGCTCCTGCGCCGGGCCAAACCCGTGTCGCGGATCGACGACGCGCTTGCGGCGGCCGTCGAGCAGATGTTCGACATCATGTACGACGCCCGCGGTGTGGGCCTCGCGGCCAACCAGGTGGCGCTCCCCTATCGGCTGTTCATCGTGAACTGCGAAGGCGAGCGAGGGCACGGCGAGGAGCACGTGTTCATCAATCCCGTGCTCAGCCGGCCGCGAGGTACCGCGGTCCAGGAAGAGGGCTGCCTCAGCCTGCCTGGTGTGCGGATGGACGTGCGGCGGCCGGAGCGGATCGTGGTCGATGCCTGGTCGCTCGACGGCCAGCCCATTCATCTCGACGTCGATGGCCTGCTGGCCCGCGTGATCCAGCACGAGTTCGACCATCTCGAAGGCCGCCTGTTCACCGATCGGCTGCCCGAGGCGGCGGCACTGGAGGTGCGGCGGGCGCTCGAGAGCTTCCGCGAGGTGCATGCCGGCAAGCAGTCGCGGGGCGAGCTGCAGGCGAACGACGCGCTCGTCGCGGAACTCGATCGGCTCGAAGCCGCGCGGTGCGGCTAGTGGCCGTGCCGCTGCGGATTGTCGTGATGGGCACCGGCCCGTTCGCCGTGCCGATGTTCGAGGCCCTGCGCGAGTCGCCCCACGAGATCGTGGCGGTGGTCACGCGGCCCGATCACGCGCCGCCTGGCCGTCGGCCGCCGCCGAATCCGATGCGGGCCGCTGCCATGGCGGCGGGGCTGCCGATGCTCGATCCCGAGCGGGTGAATGATCCCGCGGCGGTCGCCGCGGTCGCGGCCCTGCGGCCCGACCTGCTCGTCGTCTGCGATTACGGCCAGATCCTCTCCCGCGAGTTGCTCGCGGTTCCGCCACTCGGCGGCATCAACCTGCACGGCTCGCTGCTGCCGCGACACCGCGGCGCAGCGCCCGTCCAGTGGGCGATCCTCGCAGGCGATACGGTCACGGGCGTGAGCGTGATCCACATGACGCCCGGACTCGACGCGGGCAACGTGATCACTGCCACCGCGACGCCGGTCGCGAGCCATGAGACGGCGGCTGAGCTCGAGCGGCGGCTCGCCGAGCTGGGCCGCGGCCCCGTGGTCGAGGCGATCGCCCTGCTTCAGGAGGCGATGGCTGCGGGCCGGCCGGCGGGCGTGCCGCAGGATGCAGCGGCCGCCACCCGCGCGCCGCGAATCACGAAGGCCGACGGCATCGTCGACTGGACGCACGATGCGGGGCGGATCGAACGGATGCGGCGGGCGCTCGAGCCGTGGCCACGGGCCACCACGTTCTTCGAGCGGGGCGACGGCGTGCGGCAGCGGCTCGTGCTGGAAGACGTGGCCGTGGTGGCGTCACCCGCTCCTGACGCAGCGGCGGGCACGGTGCTCGTGGCGGGGGGCGACCGGCTCGTTGTGGCGTCTGGCGGTGGCACGGCACTCGAGATTCTGCGGCTCGTGCCCGAGGGCCGCCGCAGCATGTCGGCCGCGGAGTTTCTCCGCGGGAGCCCGCTCCGCGAAGGCGCCCGGCTGGGGTAAACTCCTTCCCCATGACGAAACGCCTCTGGATCGAAACCGTCGGCTGCCAGATGAACGTGCTCGACAGCGAGCTCGTGGTGGCGGCGTTGCGCCGGCAGGGCTGGGAGATGGCGACGGCCAGCGCGGAGGCCGACGCCGTCTTCTACAACACCTGCAGCGTGCGGCAGCATGCCGAAGACAAGATTTATTCAGCGCTCGGACGCGTGCGGATCGAGAAGGCGAAGCGGCCCGGACTCGTCGTGGGCGTGCTCGGCTGCATGGCCCAAAAAGACCAGGAACTGATCCGCAAGCGTGCGCCGTGGGTCGATCTCGTCGTCGGCCCCGGCCAGCTTCATCAGGTACCGACGCTCGTGGCCGACGTGCTGGCCGGTGGCGGCCCGCGGATCGAGGTGAGCCTCGAACGCAAAGGGCACGCCCGCGAGGCGATCGCGCGGAGCTTCGAGAGCTACGATCCCGACCGCGATCCGGCGATGCGCCCCACGCCGTTCCAGGCATTCATCCGCACGCAGACCGGCTGCGACAAGTTCTGCGCGTTCTGCGTGGTGCCGCACGTGCGCGGTCCGGAGCAGGCCCGGGCGCCCGACACGATCGTGGCCGAGGCGCGGAAGCTCGTGGCCGAGGGCTGCCGCGAGATCACGCTCATCGGCCAGACCGTCAATAGCTACCGGTGGACTGACGGCGGCCGGACGAGCCGACTCTCCGACCTGCTCGTGCAACTCGACGCGCTCGACGGCCTCGACCGGATCAAGTTCGTGACGAACTATCCACGGGACATGACCGACGACCTGATCGCGGCCGTCCGCGACCTGCCGAAGGTGTGCCACTACCTCCACGTGCCGGCCCAGCATGGCTCCGATGTCGTGCTCAGCCGGATGAAGCGGGGCTACACGATCGGCGAATACATGGAGATGCTCAGCCGCGTGCGGGAGGCGCTGCCCCAAGCCGCCATCACGAGCGACTTCATCGTCGGCTTCTGCGGCGAGACCGACGCCGAGTTCGAGACGACGCTCGACCTCGTGCGGACGGCCGGCTTCAAGAACAGCTTCATCTTCAAGTACAGCCCCCGCCCCGGCACCAAGGCCTACGACCGCCTGCCCGACGACGTGCCCGAGGACGTTAAGAAAGAACGCAACCGGCTCCTCCTCGAGGCCCAGGAAGAGGTGAGCCTCGCCGGCAACCAGCGGTTCATCGGCACCCGCCAGCAGGTCCTCGTGGAAGGGCTCTCGACCCGCGACGAGAAGCGGGCCATCGATCCCGGCCCCGACGGCGTGGCGCAGCTTACGGGCCGCACGATGTGCGACCGGATCGTCGTGTTTGACGCGCCCACCCGACTCATCGGCCGACTCGTGAACATCGACATTCTCGCAGCCGGTGCCTGGTCGCTCTCCGGCGCCGTGGCCGACGGCCTCGCCGACGCCGTGCCCCTTGACAGCCTCACGTTGTCCACCGAGCCCCCGGTCGCGATCTACGACATCGCTCTGAACGCCCCCCGAAGTTCGAGCGGCTCAACATAGGTCGGTTGACCCCAGCCAGGGAGGCTCGGGGGTCGGTGCAAGCTCGAGGAGCATTGAACCGAGTCTTCGAGGTCCCGCGACGAGACTTGCACCGCCCCCGAGCCGGCGCGTTTTGCAAGACGGATCTGCTCTCATCATGTCACTCTCGACCACCGACATGTCGCAGCTGCTCGACGACCCGTCGGCGGCCGCTGCGTGGGCTGCGGCCGCGGTGCTCGCCGACGGAGCCGCCGCGCATCGCGTGTTGCTCGTCCTCGCTGAACGGGGCCTCCCGCTCGATCTGCTCGCGGGTATGTGCAACCAACTCGAGCAACTGTTGCCCCAGGTCGGCGACCCCGATCGCGTGCTCGTGTCGGTCGAGCGGTTCATTGGCAGCGTGCGGAGCCCGCTGGCCACCGCGGCGCTCTTCGAGCGCGATCCGCGGGCCCTCGGCATCCTCGTGAAGCTGTTCGCGGCGAGTCCCTTCCTCGCGGAGCTGGTGATCGCCGACCCCGAGTCGTGGGAGAAGATCCGGCTCGGCGAAGGCCGGCCCGAGAAGAAGGAGGTGTTGGCGGCGACGCTCGCGGCCGAGATCGGCATGCCGACGACGGGCACTGCGTCCGACACGGACCGGGTGCTGCGGGCGCTGCGGCGGTTCAGGCGACGGGAGACGCTCCGCATCGCCTACGGCGACCTCGTGGGGGGGCAGCGGCTGGAGACCGTCGTGGGCCAGATCTCCAACGTGGCTGACTGCATCGTGCAGGCGGCGGTGGCGGCGGCGGTTGCGAGCGTGGAACGGCAGCGGGGCGTGCCCCGTGGGCCCGGAGGCGAGCGGGCGACGATCGCGGCGATCGCGCTCGGCAAGCTCGGCGGCGGTGAGCTCAACTATTCGAGCGACATCGACCTCGTGTTCGTCTATTCGGCCGACGGCCGCGTGGACGGGCCGAAGCCCTGCACGAACCAGGAGTTCTTCGATCGCGTCGTGCAGGAGACGGTGCGGCTGATTGGCGAACGGACCGACCTCGGCGCGGCCTACCGCGTCGATCTGCGACTGCGGCCGCATGGGTCGTCGGGTCCGGCGTCCCTCAGCCTCGACGCGATGCTGCAGTATTACGACCAGAGCGGCCGCACCTGGGAGCGGCAGGCCTGGGTGAAGGCCCGCTGCATCGCGGGCGACGAGTCGCTGGGGCACAGGCTGCTCGAAGAGCTTGCGCCGTGGGTCTACCGCCGCTGGCTGACGCGGGCCGACATCTCGGGCATCAAGGCGCTCAAGCGGCGGATCGAGCAGCGGGCGGTGCGGGAGGGGGTCGATTCCTCCGACGTCAAGCATGGCCGCGGCGGCATCCGTGACATCGAGTTCACGATCCAGTTCCTCCAGCTCCTCAATGGCGGCGACACGCCGCGGGTCCGCACCGGCGGCACGCTCGAGGCGATCCGCCGGCTCGCGGAGACTGGCGGCCTCACCGACCAGGAGCGGGAGATCCTCGAACGCACCTACACGTTCCTGCGCACGGTCGAACATCGGCTCCAACTGCTCTCCGACCGGCAGACCCACCTGCTACCTGCCACGGATGCGGAGTTCGCGCGGCTCGCGGCGCGGCTGGGGTACGGCACGGCGGGCGACGCACCGCCCCGGCTCCGCACCGATCTGACGGAGGCTACGAGCCTCAATCGCCGGATTCTCGACCACCTGCTGCACGACGCGTTTCCCGACGACGCGGCCCCCGAACCGGAGGCCGATCTCGTGCTCGACCCCGCCCCGCCGGCAGACCTCGTGCAGGAGGTGCTCGCGCGGCACCGCTTCCGTGACGTGCCGACCGCACACCGGGCGCTGGTGGCCCTTGGCGAGGAACAGGTTCGGTTTCTCTCCACGCGGCGGTGCCGTCACTTTCTGGCCGCCATCGCGCCACGGCTCCTGACGGCGATCGGTCAGACGCCCGACCCCGATGCCACGATCATGAATCTCGTGGCCGTGAGCGACTCGCTCGGCGGCAAGGGCGTGCTCTGGGAGCTCTTCAGCTTCCATCCGCCGTCGCTCGACCTCACGGTCCGGCTGTGCTCGGCCTGCCCGTTTCTCGCGCGGCTGCTCGTGAGCAATCCGGGCATGATCGACGAACTGCTCGACAGTCTGCTGATCGATCGGCTGCCGACACCCGCCGCGTTGGAGGCGAGCCTCGCCGAGCTGTGTCGCAACGCGATCGACATCGAGCCGATCCTCCACGCCTTCAAGGCATCGCAGCAGCTCCGCGTCGGTGTGCGCGACATGATCGGCCGGCAGGACGCGACGGCGACGACCGCAGCCCTGACGGCGATCGCCGAGGCCTGCCTGAAGGTGGTGGTGGGCCACGAACAGGCGCGGCTTGTCGAGCGACTTGGGCTGCCGCAGGCAGGCGACGGCTCAGGGGGGCCGGCTGGGCCGGTCGTGCTCGCGATGGGCAAATGTGGCGGTCGTGAGATGAACTACGCCAGCGACGTGGACGTGGTTTTCCTCTACGACCATGAGGGCGTTGCGCTCCCGCGACGGCGGCAGCCACGGCCAGGCGACGGCACGACCAATGCCCACTTCTTCGGCGAGCTCGCCCAGCGGACAGGCAAGGTGTTCAACACGCTCGGGCCCCGCGGCCGACTCTATGAGCTCGATTCACGACTGCGGCCGAGCGGCCGCAGCGGGCCGCCGGCCATCTCGCTCGACGAGTTTGCCCGCTACTTCGCCTCCGACGGACCCGCGGCGGTGTGGGAGCGGCAGGCGCTGGTGAAGGCGCGGGTCGCGATCGGCTCGGCCGCCGCAGCCGAACGAGTCGGTTCGATCATCGCGGTCGCTGCCTACGACCGCAGCTGGACCGCGGCAGACGTGGAGTTGATCCGGCAAATGCGGCTCCGCATGGAGCAGGGAGCGCGGCCGACGAATCTCAAGCGTGGGCCGGGCGGCGTGGTGGACATCGAGTTCATCGCGCAGATGTTGCAGCTCGTGCATGGCGGTGCGAACCCGGCGCTGCGCACCCCCGAAACACTCGCCGCGCTCGATGCGCTCCACGCCGCCGGGCACCTCGCAGCCGACGACCACGCGGCGCTCGTGCATGCCTACCGTACGTTTCGCGACATCGAGGGGCGGCTGCGGCTGCTCGACGCGCCCGCCCGCCACGACTTCCCGGCGGCGACCGCTGAGCAGCGGAGCCTCGCCCTCCTGCTCGGCCGCCATGCTCCCGACCGGCTCGAGGCCGACGTCCAGGCGCTGACGGCCCACACCCGCGACATCTTTGAGCGGATCTTCACGACGACGGCCGCAAACCTGTAGGCCCGTTGCTCCGCAACGGGCTTGCCCGTCACGGAGTGACGGGCCTACGGGGTGGTGCGCCGCGATCCGGCGAAAAACTGGCCTTGCGGTGTCGTGCGGCGGTCGCGATCGTCTCCCTCCACACTCCGGGGCTCCGCGCACCCATGGCCGCACCACGTTCGATCGTCATCGTCAAGCTCTCGGCCATCGGCGACGTGCTCCATGCCGTGCCGGCGGTCGTGGCCCTCAAGCGGGCGTTTCCCGCGGCCCGCATCGGCTGGGCCGTCGAAGGCGTGGCCGCCGACGTGCTCGCCGGCCATCCGGCCGTCGATCACCTCTTTCGGCTTCCTCGCGGCTGGCTCACGCAGCCCCGCGCCGTGGCGTCGCTGCGCCGGCAGCTGAAGTGGTTCGCCGCCGACCTCACCATCGACTTTCAGGGCCTGCTCAAGAGTGGCGTGACGACGTGGCTCTCGGGGGCGCCGCAGCGGATCGGCTCCGCGCGGCCCGCCGCCCGCGAACATGCCTGGCTCGCCTACACGCATCCCGTGCGGCAGGCCGCCACGCACATCGTCGATCGCAACTGCGAGCTGCTCGCTCCCCTCGACATCCGGGTGTTGCAGCCGACGTTCGACATGCCGCGGTGGCCTGTGAGCAGGCTGCGGATGGAGCAGTGGGTCGCCTCGCTGCGACTGAACACGCCCCCCGTGCTCCTCAATCCCGGCGCCGGCTGGGCGTCGAAGCGGTGGCCCGTCGAACACTTCGCCGCCGTGGCGCGGGCGTTGCAGCGGCGGCACGGGCAGCCCACCGTCGTGGTCTGGGGAGGCGGTCAGGAGCGTGCGGCCGCCGAACGGATCGCCGCCGACTCGTTCGGCGCGGCGATCATGGCGCCCCCCACGACGCTGCAGGATCTTGGCGAGCTCTGCCGCCGGTCGCGGCTGTTCATCTCCGGCGACACCGGCCCCCTGCATCTCGCGGCCGCCGTGGGCACGCCCTGCGTCGGCCTGTTCGGGCCGGTGCCGGCCTCACGGAACGGCCCGTACGGGCGGCAGCACGTGAGCGTGGAGCCGCCGCAGGCGCTGCGTCCCGCCTGGGACGACCGCAAGACCGACACCCAGGCGATGCGGGGCATCGACGTCGAGCGGGTCGTGGCCGCCGCAGAATCGCTCCTCGCGCGGCCGGCCGTCGCGGCCTGACGACTGCGCCTATACTGCCGCCATGTCCCGGCGGCGTCGCAACCCGTTTTATCTCCTGCTCGGCATCGTGGGCTTCCTGTTCACGATCACGGCGATGAGCTACTGCATGGCCGTGCTTCGCGGCGTGCGGCCCGACCGTGCGGCGGCGACGCGGGCCCATCCGGTGCAGCGGCTCATGGATCGGCACGGCACGGCGATCCTCGCCGGCGAGCTGGTCGTGCTCGCGATCGCCACCGTTGGCGCGGTGGCCGTCGATCACGTCGCCGGCGAGCGGGAGCGGGCCGCCCGTGAGGCCGCCCGCCGCAATGCGCCTGCGGGAGCCGACCGCTCGTGACGGCCGTGGCACGGACCCGCGTGGAGCGGCTGCGGGAGCAGATCCGCCATCACGATCGCAAGTATTACGTCGAGGCGGCGCCCGAGATATCCGATCGCGATTACGACCGGCTCATCGACGAGCTGCGGGAGTTGGAGTCGAAGCATCCCGAGCTCATCATGCCCGATAGCCCCACGCAGCGGGTGGGTGACGAGCCCGTGCCGGGATTGCAGCCGGTGCGGCATCGCGTGCCGATGCTCTCGATCGACAACACCTATTCCATCGACGACCTCGCCGCCTGGGGCCGCCGCGTCGAGAAGCTGCTGCATGAGGGGGACGAGCACGCGGTCGAGCCGATCCGCTGGGTGCTGGAGCTGAAGATCGACGGTGTGGCCGTCTCGCTCACGTACGACGGTGGCGGGCTCACCCGAGCCGCCACGCGGGGCAACGGAACCGTCGGCGACGACATCACCCACAACCTGCGGACGATTCATGGCGTGCCCCTGCGGCTCGACCTCGACGCGCCGCCGGAGTCGATCGAGATCCGGGGCGAGGTCTACATGACCAACTCCGACCTCGTGGCCCTCAACGAGTCGCAGGCGAAGCAGGGACTGCCGCCGTTCGCCAACACGCGGAACGTGGCCGCCGGCAGCATCCGGCTGCTCGATCCGCGGGAGTGCGCCGCCCGGCCGCTGCGGTTCTTCTGCCACGGCGTGGGCGATTCGACCGGCCTGGGCGTCGATTCACAGACGGGCCTGCTCGGCTGGGCGGTGGCGGCCGGGATGCCGGTGGCGCCGGGAACGCAGGTGTTCGACTCGATCGACGCCCTCGTGGAGCGGGGCACCTCGCTCATCGAGGAACTGCACGAGCTCGACTTCGAAGTGGATGGATTCGTCGTGAAGGTTGATCGCTTCGACCAGCAGCGGCGGCTCGGCACCACGGCCAAGAGCCCGCGGTGGGCGATCGCCTGGAAGTTCGAGAAGTTCGAGGCCACGACGAAGCTCGCCGGCATTCGCGTGCAGGTCGGCCGCGGCGGCACGATCACGCCGGTGGCCGACCTCGAGCCGGTGGAACTCGCCGGCACGATCGTGCGGCGGGCGAGCCTGCACAACGCCGACGAGATCGCACGGAAGGACGTGCGGATCGGCGACGTGCTCGTGGTCGAGAAGGCGGGCAAGGTGATCCCGCACGTGGTGCGGGTGGAGAAGCACCTGCGGAAAGGCCGGCTGCCCGCCTGGGAGTTTCCCACGGAATGCCCGGAGTGTGCCACGGGCCTCGTCAAGGACGAGGAGGGCGTCTACATCCGCTGCCCAAACGTCGACTGCCCGGCGCGGTCTCGCGAGCGGCTCCGGTTCTTCGCCTCGCGCGGCGCGATGGACATCGAGGGGCTCGGCGACAAGCTCGTCGAGCAGCTCGTCGCGACCGGCCTCGTGAAGGACTACGCCGATCTCTACGGACTCACCGTCGCGCAACTCGAGCCGCTGGAGCGGATGGGAGAGAAATCGGCCCAGGCGCTCGTCACGCAGATCGCGGCCAGCCGGTCCCGCGGGCTGGTGCGGGTACTCAATGCGCTCGGCATCCGGCACGTGGGCCCGCGGGTGGCGGCGCTGCTCTGCGAACGGTTTCCGACGATCGACGCACTGGCCACGGCGTCGGCCGAGGAGATCTCGGCGGTGCCGGAGATCGGGCCCGTGATCGCCGCGAGCGTGCACGAATGGCTGGCGAGCGACTACGGCCGGCGTGTGATCGTCGGGCTCCGGGCCGCAGGCATTCGGCTCGACGTGCCGGAGTCGGAGCGGATCGAAGCGGGCCCTCTGGCCGGCAAGACGCTGGTGGTGACGGGCACGCTCGAGGGTTTTTCACGGCAAGAGGCCGAGGAGGCGATCCGCAAGGCGGGCGGCCGCGCCTCGTCGAGCGTGTCGAAGAAAACCGACTACCTCGTCGCCGGCGCCGAAGCCGGCAGCAAGCTCGACAAAGCCCAAAAGCTCGGCGTGCCTGTCCTCGATGAAACTGGCTTCAAACAGCTCCTCGCCGGGGGAGCGCCGTAGTCCCCACACCGACGCACATGATCGCCATGGCGACTCCCCACCACGGCTTCCCGGCGAGCAGGCCGATGAACGGCCAGGCGACGAGGCCGATTCGAGCGATGGTCGCCTGCGTGGCGGTGAACCAGATGCCGATCGCGAACACCGCCTCGAACAGCGTGATCCCGTGCGTGACGAGATTGCAGAGATACTCCGACCGGGCGAACAGGCCCGTGAGATCGACGACTCGCGACTCGGCCCGGACGGCGAGCCACCAGGCGGCCGTGCCGTCCCACCAGACATCTCCCTTGAGCTGGGCGAGCAGCGATGCGAGCGAGATCGCGGCGGCATGAACCTGGATGAGTCCCAGGGCGATCCGAGTGCGGATGGCCCGTGGTGCACTCGGGCCGCCGCGGAACCAGCGGTCGAGCGACCAGGCTTCGCCGCTTCGGCCGATCGCCAGGCACCAGAGGAGCACGGCGACGCCGTCGTCGGCCGGGCCCGCGAGCATCGGGCCGCGATGCAGGAGCGATGCCCAGAGGATCGGCGCCGCCAGCGACACGGCGGGCGTGGCCAGACCGACGGCGAGCAGCATGAAAACGACCGTGGTGATGATGAAGAGCAGCCGCAGGCTGTCGGATGATCGCGCGAGATCGAAGAGCGACCAGCCCCACGGCGAGCGCCAGGCTGCCGCTGGATCGGCGGGGATCATGCCACCGGGGCCGAACCAGGCATCGAGGTCGGCCGAGAAGCTGGAGAGGAGCACGAGCGCGAGCAGGGCCGTGGCCATGCGCACGATCGCAAGCGGCCGCGGATCGGCGGGCGTGAACCAGAAGCGGTTCCAGGTGGCCTCGATGGTCGAGGACGGCGTCGGGCTGCCGGCAGAGGCCGCTGTGTTCATGGTGTCGCCTCGTCGGCCGCCGGTCGCCGTGTGGCTGGCGTCACGAGCGGCGCCACTTCGCCCGGTGGATCGGCCTTGATCAGCTGCAACTCGCCGCCGACGCGGCGGACCCGCGCGGAGGTCACGACGCTCGAGCCAGTGGGCAGCGGGAGGGCGCGGCGGTCGGGCAGCTGTCGCCGCAGCACGCGGAGCGTGACGTCCTCGGTGGCCAGTTCGTCGAAGCTGCCGGCGGCGACGGCAGCCATGAGGGCCACGGCCTGGTCGTCACCGTCCGCGGTCGGGGCAATTGCGGCGGCGAGCCGCCGCCAGCGGGCCGCCCGCTCGCCGGTGAGTCGATCGGGCAGTCGGAGTGGTGTGGCCGTGTGGTCGGCAGTGGCCCGCAATTCGATCGTGTGTTCGGCATCCTCCGGCAGGCCATAGGTGAGATGATGGTCGTGGCCGAGGTCGAGCCAGGCCGGCACGAGCCACGGCGCGTAGAGCCGGCTCTTGATCGTGCGGACGAGCGACGAGGCGCCGCTCGAGCCGTTGCCCAGCACCGCGAGGACGACACCGACGAGGAAGACGCCGAGGGCGACGGTGACTGCGGCCCGCACCGCGTCGCTCACGCCGGTCGCGGAGCCGTGGCCTGCATCGGGTGGTCGGGTCGGGGGGGGCATGAATTCGGTGCAGCCTCGGCGAATGTGCAGGCAAGTGTGCTTGGCGGTGAAGGGCGTCGCCAGTGCTCTTTTTGGCCGTTCACGGGCCGGCCGAACCCGTCGCGTTGACACCCGCGGCGGGGAGCGATACGTTCGACGAATCGCGACGCCAGTGACTCGCGCCCTCGACATCCGTCACGCAACCGCCTGACACGAGGGGGATTAGCTCAATTGGGAGAGCGTCTGGCTGGCAGCCAGAAGGTCAGGGGTTCGAATCCCCTATCCTCCATTTTGCGTGATGTCGAGCCCCTGGATGTCGAGTCGCGAGGCCTTTGCGGGCGATGTGGCGTGGGCCGACGGCCGGGTTGTCTCCCGGGCCGAACTGGCCCTGCCCCTGGGTGACGCCGGCTTCGTGCTGGGAGCCACGGTCACCGAGCAACTGCGGACGATCCGCGGCCGGCTCTTTCTCGTCGACGAGCACCTGGCCAGGCTTCAGGAATCGCTCGCGATCGTAGGGATCGTGCCGCCCGTGTCGCTGGCTGCGATCGGTGCGGCGGCACGGGAGGTGGCTGCCCACAACCATGCCGTGGCCGTCACGGCGTGCGGCTGTTCGACCGAGCCGGGCCCCGACCTGGGGCTCGTCGTGTTCGTGACGCCGGGCGACCTTGCTGCCCAGCACGAGGGGCAGGGCGGGCCACCGCGGGTCATCGTGCATACGTTTCCGTTGGCCTTTCGGCTGTGGGCCGACGCCTACGATCGTGGCGTGGCCCTGCGCACGGTGACCACCCGGCAGGTCCCCGACGCCTGCTGGCCGGTGCAGGCCAAAGTGCGAAGCCGGCTCCACTACCATCTCGCCGATCGTGAGGCTCATGTGGCGGAGGCCGGAGCCCGCGCGGTGCTCGAACACCTCGACGGCCGGATCAGCGAGACCTCGACGGCCAACATCGCCGTCGTTTCCAACGGCGCGATCATCGTGCCGCCACCGGCCGATGCCCTCGGCGGCGTGAGCCTCGCCTTCGTGCGGCGGCTTACCGAACGACTCGCGATCCCGTGGCACGAGCGATCCCTGCGGTCGGCCGACCTCGCCGCTGCCGACGAGATCCTGCTCACCAGCACGCCCAGTTGCATCCTGCCGGCCACGCGGTTCGATGGTGAGCCGGTGGCCGCCGGCACCCCCGGCCCCGTCTATCGCCGCCTGCTCGCCGCCTGGTCGGACGACGTCGGCCTCGACATCGCCGCGCAGGCCCGCCACCGGCGGCAGGCCGCCGCGCGGTCATAATTCGCTCATGCTCCAGTCAGCCTCGCCCATGCCCGACCAGAACGGCTCGGCCCACCAGCCCGTCCGCTACGACGTGCGACATGCGACGACCTACTCCTACTCGGAGCCGGTGCCCGTCTGCCATAACGAGGTGCACCTCGTGCCCCGCGACCTGCCGCGGCAGCGGCTCCTGGCCACGGCGATCGAGATCGATCCGATGCCGGCGGGCATCTCCACCTCCACCGACTACTTCGGCAACCAGGTCGGCTACTTCTCCGTGGAGGAGGGGCACGAACGGCTCGTGGTCACCGCGACGAGCAGTGTCGCCGTCGAGCCGCCCCGGCCCTGGCAGCAGCATGCCTCGACCTCCTGGGAGGCGATCCGCGACGCGGTGGCTTCTGCAACCGAGCCAGAGGCAATCGTGGCCCGCGAGTTCGTGCTCGATTCGCCCTTCGTCCGCCTGGCCCCGCAACTCGCCGACTGGGCGAGGCAGTCGTTCACGCCCGGCCGTCCCTGGGCCGACGCTGTGATGGATCTCACCCGACGCATCCACCGCGACTTCGTCTACGACCCCACCGCCACGACCACGAGTACGCCCGTCGAAGAGGTCTTCGCCCATCGTCGCGGTGTCTGTCAGGACTTCGCCCACCTGCAGATCGCCTGCCTCCGCTCGCTCGGCCTGCCGGCCCGTTACGTGAGCGGCTACCTCTGCAACGAGCGGCGGGTGCACGGCACGGCCGGCGCCGACGCCAACGATGCCGGCATGGTCGGGGCCGACGCCTCGCACGCCTGGCTCACCGCCTGGGGCGGGCCCTCCGGCTGGCTCGACGTCGATCCCACCAACGACTGCCAGGCCGGCCCGCTGCACATCACCGTCGCCTGGGGCCGCGACTACGCCGACGTGAGCCCGATCAAGGGTGTCTGCGTGGGGGGCGGACGGCATGCCATCGACGTGGCGGTGCACGTCACCCGCACGGCCTGAGGCGGTTGTATTTCGCAGAGTACCACTCTGCGGCTACAGGCCTGAACGTTCCTCTGTAGGTGCAGGCTGGCAGTCTGCACACCGTCGTGCCTTGCCTGGCCGCGTACAGTTATCAACGGCGGGATCACTCGCCTCGTGTCACCGCATGGCAGCGGCCTTCGTCCTCTTGTTCCGGAGGTCCGCCATGTTCCCGCTCCTCGGCATGTTTTCGCTGGTGGCTCAGACGGCCGATGTCGCCGCCCTGTCGCTCGATTTCGCGAAGAATCCACCACTTCAGTCGATCACGCTCTACCTCTTCTTCGCCGGCACCGTCGCCATGGGCGCGGGGGCTCTCTACTTCTTCCTGCTCCGCAACGACGTCGAGCCGCCATACCGCAGCGCGATGGTGGTGGCGGGCCTGATCTGCGCGATCGCCTGCTTCCACTACCTCAAGATGACACACGCCTACCAAGAGTCGGGCGGACAATTCCCCACGGCGCTCCGCTACGTCGATTGGCTCTTCACCACGCCACTCCTACTCGTGAAGTTTCCGCTGCTCCTCCGGCTCGGCGACCGCGGCACACGGTTTTTCTGGCAGCTCGTGATCCTCGATGTGGCGATGATCGTGACCGCCTTCATCGCCGAGACGTCCCCCGTCGATTCGCAGAAGTGGTGGACATTCTTCATCGTCTCCTGCGTGTTCGAGGCCCTGATCGTGGGCGTGCTCTACCTGCAACTCGGCCAGTCGATCGCCTCGGCCCCGGAGCCGCTCGCGCGGGCGCTCGAGTGCATGCGGCTGTTCGTGCTCTTCGGCTGGGCGATCTACCCGATCGGCTTCCTGATGGCCCGCTCGGGCTACGGCGAGCTCCGCGAGATCGTCTACAACGTGGCCGACGTGATCAACAAGGTGGGCTTCGGGCTGGTGGCCTATCAAGGCATCCAGGCGCTGGGGCATGGCGGTGAATCCCGCTGGCGGGAGTGACCGCGGTCGTGACCCCTTGCGTGATGCGCCGGCTCGGGGGCGGTACAAGTCTCGTCGCGGGACCTCGAAGACTCGGTCCAAATGCTCCTCGAGCTTGCACCGACCCCCTCGCCTACCCCGACGAATGGGCGGGCCGACTTCCATTTGCCTTGGAGCTCCGCGAGGCTTCCGTGTGTGCGTTCCGCGTGCTTCCGCTCTGTGTGATGCTCGTGCCGGGCGTGGCGGGCTGGCTGTGGGGCAGTGAGTGGTCGGCGCGGTGTGCGGCGTGGCCGTGGGTCGTGTCACTCGTGTGTGTCGGGCTCCCGCATGGGGCGGCGGATCTTGCAGTCGCGCGGCGGCGGATGACCGGGCGGCAGGTGGTAGTCGCGGCGGGTGGCTATCTGGCGTTGCTTGTCCTGTCACTGCTCGCCTTCGTGGCCGCGCCGGCGATCGTCCTGCCGGCGTTCGTGCTGCTGAGTGCCTGGCACTTCGGGCTGCCGCTGGGTGGACTCGTGGTCGGTGTGCCGCTCGTGATGTGGCCGGATGTGACAGCGGATGTGGCCCGTGAGGCAGCAGCCGTCGTGGGAGGGCAGCCGCAGTTCGCACGAGCGGACGTGCGCGGCCTGGGACTCACGATCGTCGCGGTGTCGCTCGTCGTGCTGATCCGCAACGTGATCCAGGCTGCGCGCCACAGCAGCGGGCGAGTGGTAGCCGCGAAGCTCCTCGATGCGGTCGTGATCACACTGCTCGGGCTCACCACCGATCCGCTCTTCTCCATCGGCGTGTTCTTCCTCTGCTGGCATGCCTGGCGAGAGATGCCGCACGTGGCCTCGGACATTTCGGGATCAACCGTGACCCGGGAGGCGAGGGGGTCGGTGCAAGCTCGAGGAGCATTTGGACCGAGTCTTCGAGGTCCCGCGACGAGACTTGCACCGCCCCCGAGCCGGCGCATCACGAATGAGGCCAGAGAGCTGGTAGTGCAACTGGCCACCGTTCACCTGGCTGCGCTGCCGCTGCTCGTGCCCACGTGGCTGGCACTCGGCGTTGCGTGGGGGCTGCTGCCGGAGTCGCGGCTGGAGCATTCGTCGCGCGGGCTGGCGATCCTCTCGCTGGCGGCGTACGTGGTCGTGACGCTGCCCCATGTCGCGGCGGTGAGCCTGGCGGGTAGGATGGGTGCCCGAGAACGGGCCGAGGTCGTGTCTGGCCAGCCGTCTCCCGCAGGAAGCGAATCAGCATGCACAGCGATCACACGCTCGATGCCGCCGCCTCTCCGCCCGCCCGCCGTGGCGCTATCCGTCGGCTCTACGACTGGGTGCTCTCCTGGGCCGACTCGCGGCACGGGCTGACGGCGCTGGCCGCGATCTCGTTCGCGGAGAGCTCGTTCTTTCCGATCCCGCCCGACGTGCTCCAGATCGCGCTCTCGGTGGCGAAGCCGCGGTCAAGCTTTCTCTACGCCGCCGTGTCGGCCGTGGCCAGCGTGGCGGGGGGCGTGCTCGGCTGGGCGATCGGCTGGGGGCTCTGGCATGTGATCGCCGATTGGTTCTTCGCTTACGTGCCAGGCTTCTCCCACGAGAAGTTCGCCTGTGTCGAGCAGCTCTATCAGGGCAATGCGTTCGCGGCGATCTTCGCGGCCGCATTCACGCCGATCCCCTACAAGGTGTTCACGATCGCCGCCGGCGTGTTCTCCGTGCCGCTCACGACCCTCGTGGCGGCCTCCGCCCTCGGTCGCAGCGCCCGGTTTTTTCTCGTGGCCGCCGTGATGTATTTCTGTGGCGCGACCGCGAAGAAGTTCATTGATCGCTACCTTGAAATCGCCACGCTCGTGCTCGGGGCGGCGGTGATCGCCGGCTTCTTCGCGATCAAGTGGCTGCTGTGAGTCCCGCCAGCTCACAGAGCGTGGCCGTGGCCACGGCCTGCGGGCAGCTCCAGACGAGGAAGAAGAGCGACTCGCGGGCCAGCCGCTCGACGGGATGGCCGCGCACGAAGCCCGCCCCCTTCGTGGCGGTGATCGCAGCCTGGGCCGCCCGTACGACGAGGCTGTTGGCGTCGGTCCGCAGCCGGTCGCGGGCCGCGGCATCGATGCCGGCGCCGGCGGCCGCTTGGAGTTGAGCGGAGAGATCGGCCGCCTCGGTCGCCAGGTGCGCCGTGACCGGCGCGAGAGACGGTCGCTGCTCGGACTCGCGGCGCAGCACGTCCAGCGCAGCCTGCGTGGCACCGAGTGCGACGGCCGTGGTGGCCAGACCGCCGGTCCGCGGGCCACCGGCAGGGGGCAGGATGACGGCCAGCGGGCACACGGCCTGGAAGCGCACGACGCTCGTGCGGCTGCCGGAGAGGGCCAGCATCTCCAGCGGATGATCAATGACGAGGCCGGGTGCATCGGTTCGCACGACGAAGAATCGCTGGTCGCCGCCGGCGGTCGCGGCGCCCGTCACGATCGTGTCACTCGAATCGGCGCCCGTCACCCAGGGACAGAGCCCATCGAGCCGCCACGAGCCGTCTGCCTCGGCGCTCGCGACGAGCGCCGGTGAGCCGACATGCTGTCGACTCGTGGTGAGCTGGGAGATGCCGACGGTCGTGGTGGCCTCTCCCCGGGCGAGCGGCGGCAGCAGCGCGGCCCGCAGCTCGGGCGGTCCACCCGCGAGCATCCGCACGGCGCTCGCCCACTGCGTGAGGGCCAGCGCCGTCGTGAGACACCGCTCCGCGATCGCGGTGATCGCCGAGAGAATCGCCGGCTCTCTGGCACCGGTGCCGCCCGCTTCTTCCGGGATGAAGCCGGCGAGCACGCCCCGCCGCGCGAGCCCGGCAAACGCCCCGCTTCGCCACGGCCCCTCGACGGCCGTCCGCTCGGCGAGCGTGGCAAGCTCGCCGCACGTGGCGTGCAATCCGATTGGGTCGGGTGTGTCGCGATCCTTGACGAACATGGCTTCAGTATGCACGACACGGCGGTGCGCTGCGGCGTCAACTGGTGAAAGTTCGGGGCTGCCCATGCCCCGTCGCCGGACGCTCGCTTCGGCATCCATGCCTCTCGCTCGCTCGATGGCGGCTGCGCTCTCGGCATCCTGCCTGCGCTTGCCGCCATACGCCGGCGACGGGGCACGGGCAGCCCCTCACGGGCAAACTGCACCAGAAGAGGGAAGCTGGTCGGCGGCGCATCTGTGTACGGGCCTGCGGGGGGTCGATTGCACCTCCGGCGTAGGTATACTCCCGGCACTTCTGACAGGCGTCCCTCCCACCTCCATTTCCCGTCCGGAGTTCCCACCATGAGCCATGCAGAAGAGACCGGCACCCGTGCGCCCGCCGCCCCGAAGCCCGAAGCGAACGGGGCGGCCGTCATCCCGGCGCCGCTGCCGCCCCCGCGACTCGACGAGCTGTCGCCGCAGAATCTCTACGACAAGTGCATGGCGCTGGCCCGTAACCTGTGGTGGAGCTGGCACCCGGAAGTGACCAACATGTTCCGGGAGCTCGACCCGATCCGGTGGCGTCAACTCGACCACAACCCGATCGCGCTGCTCGCCGAGTTCACGCCCGAGCGGCTGGAGGCCCGGGCAGCGGAGCTCGTGCTCTACAGCAGGATCAACCAGGCCTACCGGCGGCTCAAAGAGTACATGAGCGCCGAGTCGACCTGGAGCACCGTGCATGCCGGCGTGCTCGGCTCGAAGCCGGTGGTCTATTTCTCGGCCGAGTTCGGGATCCATGAGTCGGTGCCGATCTACTCCGGCGGCCTGGGCGTGCTCGCGGGCGACCACATCAAAAGTGCGAGCGGCCTCGGCGTCCCGCTCATCGCCGTCGGGCTGTTCTACGACCAGGGCTATTTCCGCCAGCATCTCGACATCGACGGCTACCAGCACGAGGAGTATCTGCCCAACCGGGTCGAGTCGCTCCCGATCGAGCCGGCCCTCGGCGCCGACGGCCAGCAGATCGTGGTGTCGATCGAAACGCGGACGGGGCCGCTCCATGCGAAGGTATGGAAGATGGCCGTGGGCCGCGTCGACCTCTACCTGCTCGACTCCGACGTCGAGGGCAATTCGCCCGACGACCGCGAGCTGACGAGCCGTCTTTACGGTGGCGACACGCGGACGCGGATCCGTCAGGAGCTGATCCTGGGCATCGGTGGCGTGCGTGCCATCCGGGCGCTCGGCATCGTGCCGGGCGTCTACCATCTCAACGAGGGGCACTCGGCGTTCGCCACGCTCGAGGCGGTCCGCGGCCGGATGGATCGCGACGGTTTTCAGTTCGACGACGCTGTTCGCAAGGTGGCCCGGCAGACCGTGTTCACCACGCATACGCCGGTGCCGGCGGGCCACGACCGGTTCGATTCGGGACTGATCGAGGAGCATCTCGGCCCGATGCGGGACGCCCTCGGCATCTCGCACGACCACCTCATGAGCCTCGGCCGGGTGGAGCCCCACAACCACGGCGAATCGTTCTGCATGACGGTGCTCGGCCTGAAGATGTCGCGACGGGCCAACGCCGTGAGCGCGCTGCACGGCCACGTCAGCCGACGGATGTGGGCGCCGCTCTGGCCCTACCGCGTCGAGGAGGAGGTGCCGATCGGCCACATCACCAACGGTGTGCACGTGCCGACCTGGCTCTCCTGGCAGATGCTGCAGCTCTACGACCGCATCTTCCCGGCCAACTGGTTCCGCCGCATGGGCGAGCCCGACATTTGGCAGAAGATCCACGAGTGCGACCCCGGCGAGCTCTGGGAAACGCACTACGCCCTCAAGAACCTCCTGCTGCAGTTCGTCCGCCGTCGGCTGGCGCGGCAGTGCCGCCGCCGCGGCGAGTGCGACGAGGCGGTGGAGATGGCTCGCACGGTGCTCGATCCCAACGTCCTCACGATCGGTTTTGCACGGCGGTTCGCCACCTACAAACGGGCCGACCTCGTGCTGGCCGATCTGGAACGGCTCCACGGGCTCGTCACCTGTCCCGACCGTCCCATCCAGATCATCTTCGCCGGCAAGGCTCATCCGGCCGACGAGCCGGGCAAGGCGTTGATCCGCAAGATCGCCAACCTGCGAAACGATCCGCGGTTCGCCGGCCGTGTGGTGTTCGTCGAGGACTACGACATGAACGTCACGCGTCACCTCGTGCAGGGCGTCGACGTGTGGCTCAACAACCCGCGGCGGCCGTTGGAGGCCTCGGGCACGAGCGGTGAGAAGGTGGTGCTCAACGGCGGCCTCAACTGCTCGATTCTCGACGGCTGGTGGGCCGAGGCCTTCGACGGCCGCAACGGCTTCGCGATCGGCCGAGGCGAGACACATGCGAATCCGGAGATCACCGATCGCCGCGACGGCGAGGCGCTCTACAAGGTGCTGGAGAATGAGGTGATCCCGCTCTTTTACGAGCGGGACAGCGACGGACTGCCGCGGCGCTGGATTCGGATGATGATGAACTCGATCAGCTCGCTGGCCTGGCGGTTCAGTGCCCACCGCATGGTCATGGACTATGCACGGGCCTGCTACGTTCCGGCGGCCGGCGGCGTGTCGTGCGACATGCACAACCGCTAGATATCGTCACTCCTCGAACGACCGCTTGCCCCTGAGCAGGTGGTGGTAGTGCTGGGCGAACCGATGCGCCTCGTCGCGGACGTATTCCAGGAGCCGCAGCGAGTAGGAATCGCGTGAGAGCCGGAGCGGCTCGCTGCGGCCCGGCAAAAACACCTCCTCCTCCCGCTTCGCCAGCGAGATCACGCACGGGGGCTCGATGCCGAGGCTGTCGAGCGCATCGAGGGCCGCCGACAGTTGCCCCTTTCCGCCGTCGATGAGCAGGACGTCGGGGAACGAGGCCCCCTCGCGGGCCAGGCGGGCAAACCGCCGCGACACCACCTCGTGGATGCTCTTGAAGTCGTCGATGCCGTCCACCGTCTTGATGCGATACCGCTTGTAGCCCGGCTTGAACGGCAGGCCGTCGATGAACTGCACGAGGCTGGCCACCGTCTCGTTGCCGGCGAGATGGGCGATGTCCACTCCCTCGATCACCCGCGGCGGCCCCTTCAGGCCCAGCACCTTCTCCAGGCCGGCGAGACCCTTCTTCGGATCGACGAGAAACACCTCGGGCTGGACGTTCTCCTCGAGGTCGCCCCGCTGGTCGAGCGTTTCCAGGAGGCGGATCTCGTCGCGGAGCCGGGCCGCCCGCTCGAATTCGAGCCGGCCCGACGCTTCGAGCATCTCCTTGTGCATCTCGGCGAGCAGCCGCTTCTTGCCGCCGTCGAGGAAGGTCTTCAGCCGCTCGATGTCGCGGCGGTAGTCCTCCTTCGAGATCCGCAGGTTGCAGGGGGCGGTGCACTGGTCGATCGAGGCCAAGAGGCAGGGGCGAAACCACCGCCACTGCTCGTCGTCGGCGTCGATGTCGAGCGTGCAGGTGCGAAACTTGAAGATTCGCTGGAGCACCACGATCGCGCCGCGGAGCGAGCCGGCGCTCGTGAACGGGCCGTAGAGCTTCACGCCCTTCCGCTTCGGCGTCCGCGTGAACTCGACCCGGGGATAGTCCTCGTGGGTCGTGATCTGCAGGTAGGGAAACGTCTTGTCGTCCTTGAGGTCGCTGTTGAACCGCGGCTGCACGTCCTTGACGAGCCGGCTCTCGAGCAGGAGCGCATCGACCTCGCTCTCCGCTTCCAGGTAGTCGATGTCGCGGATCTCCCGCACGAGATCGGCCGTCCTTCGATCCTCTGCGGCCGCCTTGAGGAAGTAGCTCCCGGCCCGCGACCGGAGGTTCTTCGCCTTGCCGACGTAGATCACGCGGCCGGCGGCGTCTTTCATCAGGTAGACGCCGGGCGTCTGCGGAAACGACCGCACCTTCTCGGCGGCCAGCGACCGGTCGCGGACGGCAGCCGCGGCATCCGTGTCGGCGGGCGTGGTCTCGGCGAGGGCATCGCGTTCCGTGTCGTCCATGCCCCGATTGTATCGATCAGGCCCCGACGACCCCGCGGAGGTCGCGGTCCATGGCGTCGAGCCGCGACTGGAGCGCCCGCTTCACGGCCGGCAGTTCGGCGGCGGGGCACGGCGGCGCGGCGGTGAAGAGATAGAACTTGATCTTGGGCTCCGTGCCCGAGGGGCGGGCGGCCACGGCGTTGCCGAGAGGCTGAAATCGCCCATCGGCCGGCAGACTGCCTGCACCAGGGTGCCCGGCGAGATCGAAGATCACGAGGTCGCTCTTCACGCCGGCGTACGTCGCGGGAACACCGCCCGGCGTCCAGGTCGTGAGGCTGGCCTGATCGCGGGTGCGAACGACGTCGAGCCCGGCGATCGACGCCGGCGGCCTGGCCCGCAGCGTGGCCATGATCTCCCGCATCCGATCCATGCCCGTGGCGCCTGGCAGCATGATGTTGATTTGCCGCTCCTGGTGGCAGCCGTGGGCGGCATACAGTTCGTCGAGCGCCTCGTGGGGCGTGCGGCCCGCCGCCTTGAGCCGGGCCGTGAGCTCGCTCATGAGGAGCGCGGCCACGCTCGCATCCTTGTCGCGCACGTGCGTGCCCGCGAGATACCCGTGGGACTCCTCGCAGCCGAATACGAATCGCTCGGGGCCGAGCCGGTCGAGTGCGGAGCAGATCCACTTGAAGCCCACGAGCTCGGTGTCGTCGACGGCGAGTCCGTGGGCCTCGGCGATCCGCCGCACGAGCCCGCTGGTGACGAGCGTCGTGATGACGACATCGTCGGGCCGGGCCTCACCGCGAGCTTTGCGGCCCGCGATCGCCTGTTCACAGAGCAGGCCGCAGAGCTGGTTGCCCGTGAACGTCTGCCAGCCGCTGCCGGCCGCCCGCGTGAGCGGCGCCGCTGCCCCGAGCCGGTCGCAGTCGGGATCGCTCGCCAGCACGAGGTCGTCGCCACGGGCCTGTGCCTCTTCGATCGCCCCCGTGAGCACGGCCGGATTTTCGGGATTGGCCACGTGCCCCGGCACGTTTGGGAAATCACCATCAGGCTGCGCGTGGGGGGCGTAGAGCCGCACGGCGGCGAAGCCCGCCTGATCGAGCACCGGCACGACGGCCGACGCGCCGACGCCATGCAGCGGCGAGTAGAGGACCGACACGTCCCGCGGCCCGGGCGCCGACTGCTTCACGACGGCGGCCACGAACGCCGGATCGATCTCGGCCTCGACGAACCGTACGCGGCCCGAGGCGACGCCGGCGTCGAACGACTCCCGGTGGACAGCCTCCACCCGCATGACGCGGTCGATGATCCCCTTGTCGTGCGGCGGCAGCACCTGCACTCCCCCGGCCCAGTAGACCTTCACGGCGTTGTCGCTCGGCGGGTTGTGGCTGGCCGTGACCATGATCCCGCAGGTGCTCTCTGTGTGTCGCACGGCGAACGACAGTTCAGGCGTGCTGCGAAAACCGCGCAGGAAGAAGACGCGGAAGCCGGCCGCGAGCAGCACCTCCGTGCACAACTTCGCGAAATGCTCCGACCGATGCCGCGTGTCGTAGGCGATCGCGCAGGTGGGCGTCTCGCCGGCGGGGAGCGCGCTCCGCACGTAGTCGGCCAGGCCCTGGGCGCTTTCGCCGATCGTGCGGTCGTTGATCGCGTTGGAGCCCACCGGATACATCATCCCGCGACGGCCGCCGGTGCCGAACGGGATCACCGTCCAGAACACGTCGTCGAGTTCCTTCCACTGCTCCGCGTCGATCCTGGCGGCCAGGTCGCCCGCAAACTCGGCGTAGCGGGGCTCGGTGAGCCAGGCCCGCATCGTGGCCGCCGAGTGGTCGGTGATCCTGCCCGCGGCATGGGCGGCCGCGACGGCCTCGAGGCGGCGTGACTGATCGGCGACAGAGGGCGTCATGAATGGCTCCGGGGTCGAAGGGGGCAGCCGGTTCGAGGCCAGCGTTTTATACTGCGGCCGCATGAACGTCACCGCTGCCACGCCATCCGCCGTCGAGCCGCTGATCGTGAGCGTGTCGGGCCTGCGCGGGATTGTGGGGGAGACGCTCACCGCCGACGTGGCGGCCCGCTATGCCCGGGCATTCGCCGGCACGCTGCCGCCCGGGCCCATCGTGATCGGCCGCGACGGCCGGACCAGCGGCCCGCTGCTGGCCGCGGCGATCGCCGCGGCGGTCACGCGGATCGGCCGCGACGTGATCGACCTCGGCCCGGCGGCGACGCCCACCGTCGGCGTCGCCGTGCGAACGCTCTCCGCCGCCGGCGGCATTCAGATCTCCGCGAGCCACAATCCCGCCCGCTACAACGGGATGAAGCTGTTCTCGGCTGCGGGCCGCGTGCTCCCGGCGGCGGCGGGTCGCGACGTGCTTGCCACGTTCGAGTCGCCGACCTCCGCCGCGGAGCCGTCAGCGGCTCTGTCACGCGGCAGCGCGAGGGGCTACGACGCGACCTCCGAGCATGTGCGGCTCGTGTCGGCACTCGTCGACGTGCCTGCGATCCGGCGGCATCGGCCGCGGGTCTGGCTCGATGCCGGGCACGGTGCCGGCAGCCGCGTGGCCCGACCGCTCCTCGAGCATCTCGGCTGCGACCTCGTCATCGAGGGGGGCGAGCCCGACGGCCAATTCGCGCACGAGCCGGAGCCAACAGCCGAGAATCTCGCCGGTCTGCTGCCGCACATCAGGCAGCAGCACGCCGATATCGGATTCTTTCAGGATCCCGATGCCGACCGGCTTGCGATCGCCACGGCCGAGGGCCGCTACATCGGCGAGGAGGCGACGCTCGCCCTCTGCGTGGAAGGGGTGCTGGCGAAGACACCCGGCCCGGTCGTCATCAACTGTTCCACGAGCGGCATGACGCAATTCATCGCGGCGCGGCATGGGGTGGCCTGCCATGTGTCTGCCGTCGGTGAGGCCAACGTCGTGGATCGGATGCTCGCCACCGGCGCCATCATCGGCGGCGAGGGCAACGGTGGGGTGATCGACCCCCGCGTGGTGCTCGTCCGCGACAGCTTCGTGGCGATGGCCCTCGTGCTCGATCGCATGTGCGCGGGTGAGCGGCTGGCGAGCGTCGAAAGCCTCGCCGCGGCGTTGCCGACGCTCGTGATGCGGAAGACGAAGGTGGGCGTGTCGCCCGGGTTCCGCGGCCCGGCGTTGGCTGCCGCGCTCGAGCGGGTCGCGGCTGCGTTTCCCATGGCCCGGGCCGATCGCCTCGACGGCCTGCGGCTTGACTGGCCTGGCGGCTGGCTCCTCGTGCGGGCCAGCAACACCGAGCCGATCGTGCGGATCGTGGCCGAGGCCGAAACCGAGGCCGCGGTCGATGCCGCTGTCGGCCGTGCAGCGACGGCCATCGCGGGCGGATAGCCCCGTTTGCCGGGGCCTCCCAGCTTGCCTGGCGGCGGCTCGTTCGTTCTCTGCGAGCTGATGATCATCGGGTTCGTCCGCCGAAAAACAGACGAGGCCCTGGCGTCCACGTTCGTGTACCGTCGGCCGGAGGAGCCTGGCTGCATGTCCCACACCTTCGCCCGCGGCGGCGTGCAACTCGTCGTCTGTGAGCCGCATCGGCTCATCTACCGGCCGCTGCAGAAGTGTGCCTCGACCACCGTGATCGATTTCATCGGCGATCTCGTCGGGCATGGCGAGCGTCGTGACGGCCGCGATTTTCTCCCGTTCGTAGCGGCCGATGTGTCGCCCGGTCACGGTGGCACCTACGCCGTCAAGGTGCCAGCTGGTGCGGTCGACGGATTCGTGGAACGGTACGCCGGCTATCTCTGGTTCTCGGTCGTCCGGGAACCGTATGCCCGGCTCAAGTCGAACTACTTCAACAAGCTCAATCGCTACGCCCGCCAATTCGAGCCGATGGTCTACCTGCTCGCATACGCACGCCAGATCGTCGCTGGACGGGCGATCTGGCGGCCCGACTCGGTGGGAGAGCGGGCCGCCTGCATGCAGGCCCGGATTCCGTTTCCACGGTTCGTGTCCGGACTGCAGGAGCATGGCATCTCCTGGGACTGCCACTTCACAGCCCAGGCCGATCTGCTGCGGACCGATGTCATCCCCTATCACCGACTCGTGCGCATGGAACTCCTGGCCGACGGGCTGCGGGAGGTGGTGGCGGATGCCGGCGCGACCGCCGCGGCGGCACCGGCCCTCGAGAGCCTCAAGCGTCTCAACCGCTCGGCAGCCGGCGCGGCGGACGACGCGGACCTCTGGACGCCGGCCGCCCGCCGGATCGCAGCCGACCTCTACCGCCGCGACTTCGAGGCCCTCGGCTACGCCGCCTGACGGGCGGCCGTGCGCAGCCCCCGCGCCGTGGTGGGCACGCGGTGCGGCGGCGTGCCATACTCCTCCCGCAGCATGACTGCGAGCCCGGCTGTTGGGAGGATGCGTGGCAGTGGAAGGCGTGGCTGGTGACGGCGGGCTGGCCGCGACGAGCGACGAGGAGCTCGCCGCGCAGGCTGCCCGCGAGGGCTCCGACGGCGTGGCCTTCACCGCGCTCATGGACCGGTTCCGTGACCGCGTATGGCGGGTCTGCTGGCGGCTGATGGGGAGCCGGCACGACGCCGAGGACGCCGCACAGGAGGTGTTCGTGCGGCTGTTCTTCGAACGGGGGAAATTCGCCGGACGCAGCCGCTATTCGACCTGGCTCCATGGCGTCGCCATCCGCACCTGCCTCGGCATGCGCCGCTCACGGTCGCGGCGGCGTCGTCGCGAGGTGCCGGGGTCGGCTTCCAGTGACGACGGCCAGGATCGGATCGAGACGCAGGCCGACGACCGCGCGGGGCAGGCCGATGCCGTCGATGCGGCCGACGCCGCCGAGAAGCTACTAGCGGGGCTCGACGAGGAGGATCGGGCGCTCGTGCTGATGAAGTTTGCCGAAAATCACGACTACGAGGCGTTGGCGGAGATGTTCGACTCCACCCCGGGCGCCCTGCGGATGCGGATCAGCCGCATCCGCGAGAAACTCGCGGGAAAGGGATCGTAGCTCCGTTGCTCCGCAACGGGCTGCCCGCCACGGAGTGACGGGCCTACGAAAAAATGTGTGACGCGGCGGCGGTGGGCGGCAACTCACCTGGTGTCGAACGGGGTGCGGCCGCGTGGCCGCCCGGGCGAGGCGAGGGTGAAACGACACGGCATGGACCTGCTCGAACACCTGGCCGACGTGGACGTGCCGCCGACGCCGGCGGTATCGGCCTTCACCGACGGCGTGCGGCGGAAGCTGCACCCGCGGCTGCTGGCGCTGCACGTGGCCGAGTTCGCGCTGGGGGCCACCGTGTGGGCGGCAAGGCACATGCTCGTGGCATTGTTCGCGGCGATCGTGTTTTCGGTGACAGGTGCGTGGCCACGAGGGCCGCGCCACACAGGAGGAGAAGGCAATGGCTGATTTCGTGGTGCTCGGCCAGACGGCGGCCGAAACGGCTCGGGAAACGGTGAACGTTTCGAAGCAGGCGCTCGTGGACAGCTTCACCCAGGCCTGGAGCCAGGTGATCCTGCTCGCGCCGAAGATGGTGGCGATGGTGGCCGTGCTCGTCGTCGGCTACGTGCTCGCCCGCTGGGTGGGGGGCCTGATCGCGGTGGTGAGCGAGAAGATCGGCCTGCAGACGGCTGCCGAGCGGAGCGGGCTGGCCAAGAGCATGCACGACGTGGGCATCCGGCGGCCGGTGCCCGCGATCGTCGGGGGCATCGTGTTCTGGCTGTTGATGTGCGTGTTCGTGATGGCGGCCTTCAACATCCTCGGCCTCGAGAGCGTGTCGAACGCGATGGGCGAGGTGGTGAACTACATCCCGCGGCTGCTCGTGGCGACCGTGGTGGTGGTGGTGGGCCTGCTTGCAGCCACCTTCCTCCGCGGTGTCGTGGCGACCAGCGCCGACCGGGTCGGCCTGTCGTACGCCGAGTATCTCGCCGGCGGCTGTTACTGGGTGCTCTCGCTGCTGACGTTCATCGCGGCTTTCAACCAGCTCGGCATCCAGTTCGCCCTGCTCGAGAAGCTGATCCTGATCGGCTCGGCCGGTCTGTCGGCGGGCTTCGCCCTGGCCTTCGGCCTCGGCGGCCGCGACGTGATGAGCGGCATCCTTTCGGGCTACTACGTTCGCCAGCGGCTGCAGGCGGGCGACACGGTCAGCGTGGCCGGCCTCGAGGGCACGGTTCGTGAAGTGGGCCCGGTGGCCACGGTCATCGAGACCCGCGACAACGGCCTCGTGTCGCGGCATTCGGTGCCGAACGCGAAGATGCTCCAGGAAGCCGTGCGGTAACCGGCAGCCTCGAGACGATGCAGAACGGGCCCGCGGTGCAGGAAGCGCCGCGGGCCCGCCGGCGTCATCCCTACTGCCGGATGAGGACGCGGGAGCCGGGGCCGAGGATGTCGATCAGTTCGGCCAGGTCGCGGGGGGAGATGACGAGACTCGAGGAGGGCGCCGCGTCGGCCACCGCGCTGGGGTCGTCGACCGCTTCGATCACGAGGCCGTCGGCCAGCGTGATCGACGGACGCCCGGCAGCCGGTCCGCCCGGCAGGGCATTGGGATCGCCACGGCTGATCGTGGCCACCGGGATCGACCCTCCCACGCGTTCGAGATAGTGCCGGCCCACCACCACCGGGAAGCTGCCCGCATAGTTGCCGTGCAGCTGCATGCTGATGCGGCGGCGCGAGACGCTCACCACCGCGTCGAACGGGCCACGGACGAGCTTGAGTCGCTCGCCCGGGATCAGCTGGAGTGGATCGGTCACGCCGTTGATTTTCGCGAGCAACTGCCACGACACACCGAGCGGCACGGCGATCGCCTGGAGGGTCTCACCGGTCGCGACGACGTAGGGGGGCAGCAGCAGGTCGTCCTGAGAGTAGATGACCGTCCCCGCAAGCTGGCCCAGCAGGTCTTCGAGCCGCTGGCTCTCCTCGAGGCCGAGCGAGGGGTCGTCGTACCACACCGACAGTCCCGAGAGCGCCTCGGCATAACGACCGGCGGCGAGCTTGTCGTGGGCGTCGGCCCAGGCCGAGGCGAAGGCGGCTGACGACGGAGCTGGCGCCGCCGATGCCGGCGGTACGATCGCGGCGGCGGCCGGTGCGGGAATGGCGTCGGGCATCGTCGCGGGAAGCTGCGGCGTCGGCAACGTCGCGAGCCTCTCGGGCCGCGGGCCGGCGTCGGGGGGCGTCGCGGCCACGGGCTCGGAGACCGGCGGGGGGGCCGATTCGGCCGTGAGATACGTCGGCGACTGTTCAGGCTGGGGTGGAGGCGTCGGCATCGACTGCACGGCCTGGGCCGGAGCGGCGGCCGGGGACGGGAGCACCGGAGCCGGGAGTGCGGATGCCGTCGCGGCCGCGGCGGGCAGTGCCGGTGCCGTGCCGGTCGGCGCCGGGAGTTGCACGTCGGGCGGGGCGAATGCGGGCGCGTCGCCGGCGACGGTGGCGGCCGCGGGTTCGCTCGTCCCGGGGGCCTTCTGCACCACGGAGTAGGCACCGTACAGGATGGTGCCGAAGAGTCCGAGCACCAGCAGCGGTTTGAGCGCTTCCATGGAATCGTCCCGATCGCGGCGGTTCTTGCTGTTCGCTGGGCGGGCCATGCAACGCCTCGTGGGCGGAGAGCGGGGGTGAGGGGTGGGGGATGGTAGGGAACCGACCGCGTCCGTCGCCAGAGGGCTTCTGGGCCGCGAAAACGCAACGCTCCCTGGCCGGCCGCCGTATGATCGTGGGGTCCGGCGGACGTGATCGGTGCTGGCCGGACGTGGCGTCGGGAGTGATGCGATGCGATCGCGAGATGTCGATGCCGGCCGGGTGCGCGACGTGGTGGCGGTCGTGCTGGCCGGTGGCAAGGGGGCCCGGCTCGAGCCGCTCACTCGCGACCGGGCCAAGCCGGCTGTGCCCTTCGGCGGCAGCTACCGGATCGTCGATTTCGCGCTCTCGAACTGCCTCAACAGCGGGCTCCGCCGGCTGCTGATGCTCACGCAGTACAAGGCCAGCAGCCTCGACCGGCATCTCAATCTCGGCTGGCACCGGTTCTTTTGTCGCGACCTCGGCGAGTTCCTCGACGTGCTGCCGCCGCAGCAGCGGGTCGACGATCACTGGTATCAGGGCACCGCCGACGCCGTCTACCAAAACATCTATTCACTCGAGATGGCCGCGCCGCGGCTCGTCGTCGTGCTCGCCGGCGACCACATCTACAAGATGAACTATCAGTCACTGATCGACGCCCACGAGGAGAGCGGGGCCGACGTGACGATCGGCGCGCTGCCCGTGCCCGTGGCCGAGGCGGGCGAATTCGGCACGATGGAAGTGGACGGCTCCGGGCAGGTGCGGGCGTTTCGGGAGAAGGTGGCCGATCCCCCCGCGCTCCTCGACATGCCCGGGATGACGCTGGCGTCGATGGGCATCTACTGCTTTTCGGCCCCCTTCCTCCTCGAGCAGCTGCGGCGCGACGCCGACGACGGCGGGAGCCGGCACGACTTCGGCCACGACATTCTCCCCAAGGCGATCCACACGCACGGCGTGCAGGCGTTTCCGTTTCGCGACGAGAATCGCAAGCGCGACGCCTACTGGCGCGACGTGGGCACGATCGACGCGTATCACGAGGCCAACATGGATCTCGTGGCGGTCGATCCCCAGCTCAATCTCTACGACGAGCAGTGGCCGATCCGCACCCATCATCCGGCCTACCCGCCGCCGAAGTTCGTGTTCGCCGGCGAGGGACCCGACGCCCGCCGCGGCGAGGCGACCGACAGCCTCGTCTGTCCGGGAGCGATCGTTTCCGGCGGCCGCGTGCACCGGTCGATCATCGGCCCGGGCGTCCGCGTCAACAGCTTCGCCAGGGTGGAGGAGAGCATCGTGTTCGAGGGGGTCGACATCGGCCGCCATGCCGTCGTGCGGCGGGCGATCATCGACAAGGGCGTGCGGGTGCCGGCCGGGGTTTCCATCGGCGTGGATCCGGTGCAGGATGTGGCCCGCGGGCTGGCCATCTCGCCCGCGGGCGTCACGGTGGTGCCCAAGGGCCATGCGTTCTCCGCCGAGATTCATCCTGTCGGCCATGACCTCATGGCGGCGACCGTTTCCTGATTTCGAATCCCCCGCATGCCTCTCCGCAACCTCTTCATTCTGATCGCCTGCCTGCTCGCCGGGGTCGCCGCCTGGGCGGCCCGGCATCGCGACCTGCCCGGCAGCCGGATCAACGAGGTACTCGCGATCATTTCCCGGTCGGCGCTCGAGCCGGTGGCAACGCGGCAGCTCTTCGAGGCCGCGATCCAAGGGGCGGTCGGACAGCTCGACGAACACTCGGCCTATATCCCCCGGGCCGAGCAGAACGGCTTCGAGGCGTTGCTCGATCAGCAGTTCGGCGGAGTCGGCCTCGAACTCGTGCAGGACGAGGCCACGGGCGAATTGGTCGTGTCGTCACCGGTCGTGTCAGGGCCCGCGTGGCAGGCCGGCATCGTGGCCGGCGACCGGATCATCGCAATCGACGGCCAGCCGACCCAGGGGGTGCCGCTCGCCCGGATCGTCGGCCTGCTCCGTGGCCCGATCGGCACGCCAGTGACGCTGCGGATCGCCGCCGCCCGGGGCACCCACGATCCGACGGTGCGTGAGGAGACGGACACGGCGACCCGCGACGCGAGGCTGGAGCGGGCCCTCGTCACGACGGAGACGGTGCTCGGGGATCGCCGTCGCCCGGACGGCACATGGAGCTTTCGCATCGAGGACGAGCCCGACGTGGGGCTCCTGCGAATCACGAGCTTCGGCGAACGCACGGCGGGTGAAATCGATGCGGCGTTGGCGAGCCTCGCGACCGAGCCGTCGCTCCGTGGCATCGTGCTCGACCTTCGCGGCAACCCGGGTGGCCTGCTCTCGGCGGCGGTTGCGGTGTGCGACCGGTTCGTACAGAGCGGCGTGATCGTGGCGACTCGTGGCCGGCGTGAGGGGGCGGAGGAGCCGCCGCTCGAGCCGCGTGAGGCGACGGCCGGGGAAATGTGCGCCGGCGTCCCCATGGTCGTGCTCATCGACGGCCTCACGGCGAGCGCTGCCGAGATCGTGGCGGCCTGCATGCAGGATCATGGCCGGGCCGCGATCGTCGGCAGCCGCACGTTTGGCAAGGGCACCGTCCAGTCGGTGGTGCCGCTCGGTGGCGGCGACGGTCTGCTCAAGCTGACGACGGCCGAGTACGTGCGTCCCCGGGGTGCTGCCATCCACCGCCGGCCTGATGATCGCGACGATGCGACCTGGGGCGTGGTGCCGGATCGCGGCGCCGAGATCGCGCCCCCGGCCGCCAGCCTCGAACGTCTGCGGCGCTGGCGGCGGCAACGGGATGCCGTGGCCGTTCCCGGGCGGCCGGCGTCCTCCGCGACGAGCATGGCCAGCCGGGCGATGGACGAGGTGCTCGCCGTGGCGCTCGACACGCTCGCCCACGCGTCAGTCGCCCCGACGCAGTTCGGCGGCGAGAAAGAAACTGCCCGCGATGCAGACGACACCGTCGCGGCCGGCGAGTGACTTCGCGCGCCGCACGGCCGTGGCCGGTGTCGCCGTCGTGAGCGGCCGCGGCAGACCGGCCGCCTTGGCCGCGGCCAGCAGCCGCTCGAGCGTCGCCCCGCGCCGGTTCGTCGAGTAGCGGGTGAGCACCACGTGGTCGAACCGGCCGGTGGCGACCGCGAGCATCTCCTCGATCTGCTTGTCGTTGCTGGCGGCGAACACGAGCACCCGCGGCCGCCGCGCGGTGAGCACGGGGGCGAGTGTGTCGAGGAGCGACTCCATCGACGCCACGTTGTGGGCCGCGTCGATGACGACGAGCGGCGAGCTGGACAGCCGCTCGATCCTGGCCGGCAGCCGGGCCGTGGCGAGCCCGCGGACGACTGCCGCCTCGGGCACGCGGAGGCCGAGGCCATCGAGACGGCGGGCCGCCATGACGGCGACCGCCGCGTTCTCGGCCTGATGCCGGCCGGGCATGGCATGCCGATACCGTCGCGGCGTGTCACGGCCGCCGGTCGTCGTCACCTCGACCACGCCGCCGGCGAGCGGATCGCCGCGGGCAGGCTCGACGGTCGTGGCCTGAAAGTCACGGCCGAGCTGCTGGAGCGGTGCCCGCCGCCGCCGTGCCGTGGCGGCGATCACCCGGCGGGCATCCGGGTGCAGCGCGCCGGAGATCACCGGCGTGCCAGGCTTGATGATGCCGGCTTTTTCTCTCGCGATGCGGCCGATAGTCGGTCCCAGGATCGCCATGTGATCGAGGCTGATGCTCGTGATCACGGAGAGCATGGTGTTGGCGACGTTCGTCGCATCGAGCCGGCCACCGAGCCCCGTCTCCAGCACGGCGATATCGACTCCGGCACGGGCGAAGTGGACGAACGCCGCGGCCGTCACCACCTCGAACCAGGTGGGCCGCCGGCCACCCCGGCGTGCCGCCGCGCGATCGAGCAGGTCCACGGCGGGAATCACGACCCGGAACGCAGCAACGAGATCGGCCGCCGAGATCGGCCGGCCGTTCACGCAGATCCGTTCCTCGACCGTATGCACGTGGGGCGACATGTAGCGGCCCACGCGGTGCCCCGACTCGGCGAGGATGTCGGCGATCATCGCGACCGTGGAGCCCTTGCCCTTCGTGCCCGCCACGTGCACGGCGGGATACCGCAGGTGCGGCATGTCGAGGGCGGCCAGCAGCCGCCGCATGCGGGTTAGGCCGAACACGCTCGTGCCGCTCCCGGCCTGCGGCGAGCGTTCAAAATCGACCCGCCCATCGAGCCACGCGAGCACGTCGGCCCGCGTCGAGATCGCGACAGCCGGCTTCGCGGGGAGGGGCTTTTGTCGTCGTTGACCGGTTCGAAGTCGCCGCATGTTTCGCAGATTGCCCGACGTGCCATCGTGGGAAAGGCCGTTGGGGGCGTTTCCACGGCTGGTTGACTGGATCCGGTTGAGGTGCGCCGGCTCGGGGGCGGCACAAGTCTCGTCGCGGGACCTCGAAGACTCGGTCCAAATGCTCCTCGAGCTTGCACCGACCCCCTCGCCTACCCGCTTTTGTGTGCCGGAACGGCGGTACAGATCGACCGTAGCTGCCGTAGTGTATCTTGGTTTTGGATGGCGAAGCGGGCTTGACGGTCAGCGGCTGTTTCTCGACTGTCCCCGCATGTTCGCGGGCACAGGTTCCACCGCCGCCGTTTCCTGCCGCGCCGTCACCCGGTGCCTGGTCGCGGGGGTGGTCGCATGCCTTGCCGGAGTGCTCCATGCCCAGGAGGCCTTGCCCACTGTGGGCGAGCCGCCGCCGATGTATGTGGCCGAGCCGTTCGCGGGGCCCGGCCTCGCCGGCATGCCCGGCAGCGTGGTGCCCGAGATGCTGCCCGACTGGCCGCGGTGGTTCGCCGGGGCGAGCGGCCTCGTGATGACCCGCACGCTGCCGTCTGGCGCCGCCACGATGGAGCCACTCGATGGCCGGCAGCTGTTCACGAGCGACGCCTCGGCCACCTGGTCGGGAGGCATCGACCTCCACGTTGGCCGCTGGTTCGGGCCGCGGCAGCACCACGCCGTCGAGATGATCTATTGGGGGCTCTACAACGTCGGCTCCTCCGCCTCGCTCACGGCCGCCCCGCCCGCGATCATGGCGATCCCGCAGGCGCCGGGCGTGACGGTGAGCGGCACGTCGGCCGGAGCCTGGCTCCAGGATGCGTCGGGCCAGTGGATCAGCCGCTCCGACGTGGTGAACGACATCGAGATCAACTGGGTCTATTCGCTCTGGGAGCGGCCCGAGTTTCTGCCCCGCGATCGCTCGGTGAGCCTGATGTGGCTGGCGGGCTTCCGCTTCTTCCAGGTGGGCGACACGCTCACGCTCGCCACGGCGTCGAGCCTGCCCGACCTCGACAGCCTGCAGCTCGGGGTGGCGACGAACAATAACATTTACGGCGCCCAGGTCGGGGCGAAGTTCGACTGGATGTTCATGCCGCGGGTGCGGCTGGCCATCGTGCCGAAGTTCATGATCGGCGGCAACGCGATCACCAACACGACGTCGCTCGTTGATCCGAGCGGCACCGACGCCATGTTCGCCGGCGGCGATCCGGTGAACGTGCACTCGACGCTCGGCGTCTTCTCCTGGCTCGGCTCGGTCGATACGGGAGTCGCCTGGGACATCACCGATCGCTGGAGCCTGTCGATTGGCTACCGCGTGGTGGGCGTGGGCAACATCGCCCAGGCCGACGGCCAATGGCCCGCGGTGATCGATTCGCCGGGCTCGCTCCAGGGCATCGACGCGGGCTCGAGCACGATCGTCCACGGTGGCTTCGCCGGCTTCGAGTCGCGATACTGACTCGACCAGGAGACGACACGATGCAGCCGCAACCAGCCTGTGACCTGACGACCAAGAAGTGCGTGCCCTGCGAAGGGGGCGTGCCGAAGTATTCCGCGGCCGCGGCCGAGGCCCAGGTGACGGCCCTGCCCGGCTGGCGGCTCACGCACGACGCCACCCGGATCCGCCGCGACTGGCGGTTCACGAACTTTCGTGAGTGCGTGAAGTTCTTCAACAACGTGGCCGCGCTCGCCGAGCGGGAGCAGCACCACCCCGACCTGCATCTCGAGGGCTACCGCAACGCCTGGGTCGAGATCTTCACCCACGCCATCGGCGGCCTCTCCGAGAACGACTTCATCCTCGCCGCCAAGATCGACGCCATCGCCCCGTAGCCCGCATGCGGCCCACGGTCTGAATATCGCAGGCCTTTTTATCCGCAGCGGGGCGACCTCCCGTGGTGGCAGTTCGGGGCTGCCCATGCCCCGAGAGCCGGACGCTCGCTTCGGACATCCTGTCCTTCGCTCGCTCGGATGCCGCCTTCGCTCCGGCATCCTGCCTGCGCTCGGCGGCATACGCCGGCTCTCGGGGCATGGGCAGCCCCTCACGGCGGTATGCCGGGCGGCCGTGGACTACGGTCGGAGAGAGTGGCGGCCGGCCGCGGTCAGCCGCCGCAGTAGTCGATGGCGCGGGCGATCTCGCTCTTGAGATCCTTGCGGGCCACTATGCGATCGACGAAGCCGTGCTCCAGGAGGAACTCGCTCGTCTGGAAGCCCTTCGGCAGCTCGACGCGGATCGTGGCCTTGATCGTCCGCGGGCCGGCGAAGCCGATCAGGGCCCGTGGCTCGGCGAAGCAGAGGTCGCCGAGCGAGGCGAAGCTCGCAGCCACGCCACCCATCGTGGGGTTCGTGAGCACGGAGATGAAGAGGCCGCCTGCCTGCGAGTAGCGGGCCAGGGCCGCCGACACCTTCGCCATCTGCATCAGCGAGAGGATGCCCTCGTGCATCCGGGCGCCGCCGCCGGAGGCGCTCACGATGATGAGTGGGAGCTTTTGGGTGGTGGCCCGTTCCACGAGTCGGGCGAGCCGTTCGCCCACCACGCTACCCATGCTCCCCATGATGAACGACGAGTCGGTCACGCCGCAGGCCACGCGGCGGGCGCGGATCATGCCCGTGCCGGTGAGGGCGGCGTCGCGAAGCCCCGTCCGCTTCTGCTCCGAGACGATCCGGTCGGCATAGGGCTTCTTGTCGCGGAAGCCGAGCGGGTCGGTGGGGGCGAGGTTCGCGTCCCATTCCTCGAACGTGCCGGCGTCGAGCAGCTGCTCGATCCGCTGTGCGGCCGAGACATACCAATGGAAGCCGCACCGCGGGCAGACGTTGAGGAGCTCCTCCGCCTCCTTGCGGTAGATCGTGGCACCGCAGCCGTCGCACTTGAGCCACAGGCCCTCCGGCACGCCCCGCTTGGCCCGCGGGCCCCGGGTCGCGGGCTGCTCACGCGGCCCGGCAACGGGCGGGATCGCCGACCCGGTCGGGGCCGTGCTGGCGACGGTCGTCTGCTGGCTGCCTTCCATGGTCGTCACGACTGCTGGGGGAACGGACACCGATTCTCGTGGCCCGCAGTGTAGTCGGGGCGGCGGGGACGATGCTGCGCGAGTTGCCTACACCCTCACCGGTGGCCGCCGCACGGGCTGCCACTGGGCCGCCAGCGGCAGTTCGACGGCGGCAGGGCCTGTCTGGTCGCAGTCCCACAGGTCGCCCATCGATTCGCCTGACACGATCCAGCGAACCACCCGATCGAGCGGCTGCGGCACCACGACGGCCACGCGGCCGCGGGCATGCCGCCGCAGCAAAACTTCGAGAGTCTCCTCGACGCGGAGGCAGGCGTCCTCGAGCAACTCACCTTCCGGCGGAGCCACCGCCCAGGGGTTGTCCTGCCATTGGCGGTAGAGCCGCGGCTGCTTGCAGCGGATTTCGTCGACCAGCATGCCCTGCCACAGGCCCTGGTCGAGATTGGAGAGCAGCGGCAGAGGCCGGGCCTTCAGACCGCAGGCGCGGGCGATCGGCCGGCTCGCCTCGCGGGCGGCGGCATCGGCTGCGACGTAGAGCGCGACAGGGGGCTGCGGCGCGAGCAGCGCGGCCGCGGCTTCGGCGGCGGCGATACCGGCAGCAGCGAGCGGCACGTCGAGCGTGCCCCGGATCCGTCCCTGCAGATCGTAGTCGGTCGGTCCCGAACGGATGACGATCAGATGATCGGGCATGTGGGATGCAGGAACTCCAGAGTGAGTGGGATCAGGGTGAACGGTATGCAGTGAGCAGTCGGGGACATCAGGCCGCCGTGCGGGCGATGGTTTCCAGTTCGGTGATGGCCAGGCCGTAGTCGGCTGTGCGGATCACGGCGCTGCCGGCGACGATCAGTTCCGCGCCTGCGGTTGCGACGGGACCGATCGTTTGGGTCGAGATGCCGCCATCGACGCCGAGCCGGAAGGTCGCTCCACGGGACGCCCGCAGGGCGGCGAGGTGGGCGAGCTTTTCGATGGCCACGGGATTGAACCGCTGGCCGCCGTACCCGGGCTCGACACTCATCACGAGCACCCCGTCGCAGATGTCGAGATAGGGCTCGATCCGCGAGACGGGCGTTTCGGGACTGAAGGCGAGATGGGCCCGGGGGCCGAGGGAGGCGATCGTTTCGAGGGCCCGCCGCGGGTCGGAGAGCCCTTCGACGTGAACGGTCAGGATGTCGGCACCGAGCTTGGCGTAGTCGGCCAGCGACCGCTCCGGCTCCTCGATCATGAGGTGGACCTCGATCGGCACCTTCGCCGCCCGCCGCACGGCCTCGACCACGACCTGGCCGTAGGTGAGCTGGGGTACGAACCGGCCGTCCATGACGTCGAGGTGGATGGCCTGGGCGCCCGCGGTTTCGAGCCGCTCCACCTCGCGGGCGAGATGACCGAAGTCACAGAGCAGCAGGGCGGGGAGCACCACGGGGCCGTGGGTGTCCAGGATCGCCGTCAGCTGATCGAGGGCCTGTCCTGCCGGGTGGGTCACGTCCGCTGGGCTGCCGATTCGCGTCAGGGCCACCGTGCCCTGGTTGCATGGGAATCGAGTCTACCACGCCCCCGGGATCGTCGTCGCCGGGGGGCTGCCCAGCCGCTCACAAAAGCCTCATACTGCGAAGCTAGATAAAGCGGGGCGACGAGACGCGGTCCTCCGGCCTGGGTGTGGCTGGACGCGTTTTGGCAGCCCGCCGGCCTCGGATGCCGGAGCAGACCCCCCCTGGGAGCAGGATGTATGCGGATCGCGACGACACGCTGGATGGCAGTGGTTGGCATGGCGGCCCTGATCGGAAGCGGGGCAGTGGCCTCGGCCCAGGAAGTCGATCCGGCGCTCGGGAGTTATCAGCGGGCGGCTGGAGAGGTGTCGGGGTCCCTCAAGTGCGTCGGCTCCGACACGATGAACAACCTCGTCGCCCTCTGGGCGGAGGGCTTCAAGAAGTTCTACCCAAGCGTCCGCGAGGCCGTTGAGGGCAAGGGATCGGCCTCCGCTCCGCCGGCACTCACCGAGGGCACCTGCACGTTCGGTCCGATGAGCCGCGATATGAAGCCCTCGGAGGTCGATGCCTTCAAGGAGAAGCACGGCTACCCGCCCGTGATGGTGCCGGTGGCGATTGACATGCTCGCCGTGTTCGTCCACAAGGACAACCCGCTTGCCGGCCTGTCGCTGCAGCAGGTCGATGCGATCTTCTCGAAGAACCGCACTGGCGGGGCGAAGGATGAGATCCGCACCTGGGGCGACCTCGGCCTCGAAGGGGAGTGGAAGGACAAGCCGATCAGTCTCTACGGCCGCAATGCCACGAGCGGCACCTACGGCTATTTCAAGGAGCACGCACTGTTCAAGGGCGACTTCAAGCCGACCGTGAAGGAGCAGCCGGGCAGTTCGGCCGTGGTGCAGGCCGTGGCGAGCGACCGGTTCGCCATGGGCTACAGCGGCATCGGCTACCGCACGGCCGACGTCCGGGCCGTGCCGCTCGCGGCCAAGACCGGAACTCCCTTCGTGGAGGCCGAGCCGAAGTTCGCCTACTCCGGCGAGTATCCGCTGTCGCGGTTTCTCTATTTGGGTGTCAACCACAAGCCGGGTACGGCGCTCGATCCGCTGCGGCGTGAGTTTCTTCGATACGTGCTCAGCGGCACCGGCCAAGGGGACGTGAAGAAGGACGGCTACCTGCCCGTGACCGCGGCGGTCGCAAAGCGGGCGCTCTCGAGCGTCGGCATCACCGCCCCCTGAGACCCAGGCCTCGTCACCAGTCGGCGGGACACCCCCGCTTCTCCTTCCCGCGACCTCGTCGAACGGATGCCGGCCGGCATGCACGCTCAGACATCGTTCACCGGACGCGCCAGGCGGCGGGCCACTCGCCCGTGGGTGCGGGCGAGCGACACGCTGGCCCGGCTGCTGATCACGCTCGGCGGGATCGGCACCATCGTGGCCGTGTTGCTGGTTGGCGTGTTCCTGCTCGCGGTCGCGCTGCCACTCTTCCGCCCGGCTCGAGCGCGGCTCGACGGGGTGGCGGCGTTGCCTTTCACGGCGAGCGGTCCCGCAGCGGTCGCGCTCGATGAGTCGGCGGCGGTCGCGATGGCCATCGACACGCCTCGAGGCAATGTCGACGCCAACGTGGATGACGGTGGGCTGGCGCTCATGTCGGTGGCCGATGGCGCGGTGCTGGCCCGTCGATCAGCCGTCGAGTGTGGGCTTGCCGACGCGACCGCGATCCGTATCGTGCCGGGCACTCGGCTGGCCGCCGTCGGATTTCGGGACGGCAGCCTCCGCACGGGTGAGATCGGGATTGCGTCGATCTTCATCGATGCGGCTGCCGTGCCGGCTGAAGCCCGCGGGTTGCGCCGCGGCGCCGCGGTCGCTACAGCCGACGGTGTGGTCGCCCGTGCCGAGACCGGTCGCCATGCCCGGGTCACCGTCGTGACCGAGCTCGCCGTGGCGACGCGGTCGCTGGACCAGCCGATCGCGGACATCGACGTGACGACGGCGTCCGGGGGGCCGCTCGTCGCCGCACTCGATGAGGCGGGGCGGGTGCGGGTCGAGTCGGTGACATCCCGCCGCAATCTCTTGACCGACGAAGTCGTGACCTCCGCCGTGGGCTCCACCATCGAGCCCGTCGAGGGCTTCACGCCGCGGTTCGTGCGGGTATCGGAACTCGGTGATCAACTCTTTCTGTTCGCCACCGACGGCGCCGCGCGGCGGTACGTGATCCGCGATGTCGAGGCACCGGCGGAGATGGAGACATTCGACGCCGCTCCCGGCGAGCCAGGAGTGACGGCGGTCGAGCGGCTCTTCGGCGGCTCGTCGTTCGCGGTCGCCGACACCACGGGCAGGGTGCGGGTGTTCTTCACCGCCCGCACCGAACAGGCCGCCGCCGACGGACTCGCGGTGGTTGCGGCCCACGACTTTGCCACCGCCGGGCCCGTGACGGCGTTGGCCGCCTCGCCCCGGTCGCGACTGTTCGCGGCGGCGACCGCCGACGGCCGTGTGCGACTGCTGCAGGCCACGCGGGCCGCGACCGTGCTCGATCTGCCGGCGGCCACGCAGGCCGCCGGCCAGGCCGCGACGCGGCTGTGTCTCGCCCCACGCGAGAATCGCCTGCTGGGTGTCGGCCCCGCCGGCATGGCATCCTGGTCGATCGAGGCCGGCTACCCGGAGGTCTCGTTCGCCACGCTCCTCCGACCCGTGTGGTATGAGAATTATCCACGGCCCGTGCATGCCTGGGAGACGACGGGACACGAGGCGTTCGAGTCGAAGTTCGGCTTCATTCCCCTTGTGTTCGGCACGGTGAAGGCCACGCTGTATGCGATGGTGTTCGCGACGCCGATCGCGATCCTCGCGGCGATCTACGCCAGCCAGTTTTTGCATGCCCGCTGGCGGGCCCGGATCAAGCCCACCATCGAACTGATGGCCGGCCTTCCGAGCGTGGTGCTCGGCTTCATCGCCGGCCTCGTCTTCGCGCCGCTGATCGAACGGGCCGTGATGCCGGTGATCACCGGGCTTTTCACCGTGCCGCTCGCACTGCTCATCGGTGCCCTGCTGTGGCAGCTGATGCCATCGGGCTCGCGCAGCCGGCTGGCAGCTTGGCGGTTCCTCCCGGTGGCCTGCCTTGCGCTGCCGGCCGGCGTGCTCGCCGCGCGAGGGGCCGCCCCGGTCGTCGAGCGCATGCTCTTCGCCGGCGACTTCCGGGGCTGGCTCGACGGCCAAGGGGGCAGTGGCTTCGGCGGCTGGATGCTGGCCCTCGTGCCACTCGCCGCCGTCGTGATAGCCGCCGTCACGGGGCGGTTCGTGCAGCCCTGGCTCCGCCGCGCGGGGGCCCGCTGGAGCGATCGGCAGGCAGGGGCAGCATCGCTGCTCGTGTTCCTCGGCAGCGCCCTGGCTGCCGTCGCGCTTGCCGCCGCCGCCGCCGTGTTTCTCGACGCCCTGCGGATCGACACGCGGGGCGGCCTGTTCGGCACCTACGTGCAGCGAAACGCGCTCGTCGTGGGGCTGGGCATGAGCTTCGCCATCATCCCGCTGATCTTCACGATCGCCGACGACGCGCTCATGAGCGTGCCGGATCATCTCCGCAGCGCCTCGCTCGGCGCCGGGGCGACGCCCTGGCAGACCGCCGTGCGGGTGATCGTGCCGGCCGCGGCGAGCGGTCTCTTCTCGGCCGTGATGATCGGACTCGGTCGGGCGGTAGGGGAGACGATGATCGTGCTCATGGCCGCCGGCAACACGCCGATCATCGACTGGAACCTGTTCAATGGCTTTCAAACCCTGTCGGCGGCCATCGCCACCGAGCTGCCCGAGGCGGCCCGGGGCAGCGCGCATTACCGCGTGCTTTTTCTGGCGGCCCTGGCACTCTTCGTGCTGACCTTCATCGTGAACACAGCCGCGGAGCTCGTGCGGCAGCGGTTCCGGAGGCGTGCCCATGAGCTCTGATCGCCCGCGGCCCCGTCGCCTCCGCAGCCGCTACACGAACCTCGTCGCCCACGGTGAGCCCTGGGTTTGGCTCACGGGCGGTTCACTGGCCTTCGCGCTTGCGATGATCCTCGGACTGCTGGCGTTCATCGCCGTCCGCGGCGCCTCGACCTTCTGGCCCGTGCCGCTCGAACTCGTCGAACTGGACGACGGCCGGCGGGCGCTGGGCGAGGTGTCGGGGCGCGAAATAGCAGCGGCCGCGGCCGAGGGGCGCGAGGCCCGTCCAGCGCGGCGGCTGATCCGCACCGCCAATTTCGAGTTGAGCGGCAACCACTACGAATGGTTCGACGAGGCCCGGATCGCCGCGTCGAGCCGGCCCGAGTGGGCGACCGCGGTGGAGCGGCTCGAAGGGGGCCGGTTTCATGGCTTCCCGAAGCGGCTCGTGCATGGCGACGACGTGGTGGCCGAGGGGCCGGCCGCGACCTGGGCGGCTTATGAACGCGAGCACCCGCCGGCCTGGAAGCGGCATCGGCAGGCCGTGCGGATCGACAAGGTGGAACGCGGCGAACTGCAGAGGCAGTTGCGGGCGGCCCGGCTCGCGGTCGTGCAGGCCGGCCTCGATCACGGCGCCGACAGTCCAGCCCGTGAGCAGGCGGCCGCGCGGGAACGCGACGTCAGCAGCCGCGTCGAAGCGGAAACCGTGACGCTCGACGCAGCGGTTGCGAAGCTGCGGGCCGCCAACGAGGGCTGGCGGGTGGAGTTCGAAACGGCCGCCGGCGACACGACGAGCCTGTCGCTCGACGGCATCGTGCGGGCCTGGCAGCCCAACCGCCTGTCGCTGCTCGGCAAACTCGGCGTCTACGGCTCCCGCTGGGGCGAGTTTCTGGGCGATGATCCCCGCGAAGCCAACAGTGCCGGCGGTGTGTTCCCCGCGATCTGGGGCACCGTCGCGATGACGCTCATCATGGCCCTGCTCGTGGCCCCGTTCGGCGTGCTCGCCGCCCTCTATCTCCGCGAGTATGCCTCGCGCGGGCCGGTCACCGCGGCCGTGCGCGTGGCCATCAACAACCTCGCCGGCGTGCCGAGCATCGTCTACGGCGCCTTCGGCCTCGGCTTTTTCTGCTACGGCCTCGGCGCCGGCATCGACGAGCTCTTCTTCAAGGCCAGCCTCGTGGCCGACAGCCAGCCCACGTTCGGCACGGGCGGCCTCCTCTGGGCGTCGCTCACGCTCGCGCTCCTCACGCTGCCGGTGGTGATCGTGGCCACGGAGGAGGCCCTCTCCGCCGTGCCCAACTCGATGCGGGAAGGCTCCTATGCCTGCGGTGCCGGCAAGTGGCAGACGATCCGGCGGATCGTGCTCCCGCGGGCCCTGCCGGGCATCATGACCGGCCTGATCCTCGCGATGGCCCGCGGCGCCGGCGAGGTGGCGCCGCTCATGCTCGTGGGCGTGAAGAAGCTGGCCCTCGAACTGCCGGTGGACGGCACGTTTCCGTTCGTGCATCCCGAGCGGGAGTTCATGCACCTCGCCTACCTGATCTACGACGTCGGCTTCCAGAGTCCCAACAGCCAGGCGGCCCAGCCGATGGTGTTCACGATCACGTTCCTGCTCGTCGCGATCATCGCCCTGCTCAACGTGACGGCCATCTGGCTGCGGTCCAGACTCCGGCGGCGGTATGTGGCCCAGCAGTTTTAGGTGCGACGCGGTGGATCGACCGTCTGTGGTAAGAGTTCGGGGCTGCCCATGCCCCGAGAGCCGGACGCTCGCTACGGACATCCTGTCCTCCGCTCGCTCGGATGCCGCCTTCGCTCCGGCATCCTGCCTGCGCTCGGCGGCATACGCCGGCTCTCGGGGCATGGGCAGCCCCTCACGGCGTTTTTCCTGGAGGTCCGTGGCGCGAGCCGAGGGAATTCGCATGGCCTCACACTGGCCATCGCCTCTGGTAAGATTGTCAGTCCTCATTCGAAAGTGACGTGTCCCATGCAGACGCAGACCGAGCCCGCGCAGCGTGTCGTCGATCCGCCGGCCGCGCCGACCGATCGGCTCGTGGCCGTGGCGGCCGGAGGGGAGGTGACGGCCGAGGTGCACGAGGCCGTCCTCCGTGAGACGCCCGTCCTCGAGATCGACCGGTTCAATCTCTGGTATGGCGCCAAGCAGGCGCTCCACCGGATCACGATGCCGGTGGCCCACGGCAAGGTGACGGCACTCGTCGGCCCCAGCGGCTGCGGCAAGTCGACGCTGCTGCGGAGCGTGAACCGGCTCAATGATCTCGTGCAGAGCGTGCGGATCACCGGCGACATGCGGCTCAACGGCGACTCGATCTATGACCCGCGGATGGACGTGATCGAACTGCGAAAGCGGATGGGCATGGTGTTCCAGAAGCCGAATCCGTTTCCGATGAGCATCTACGAGAACGTCGTCTACTCGCTGCGTATCGACGGCGAGAATTCCCGGCCCGTGCTCGACGAGGTCTGTGAGTTGAGCCTGCGGGGCGCCGCCCTGTGGGACGAGGTGAAGGACCGCCTGCACGACAGCGCGCTGGGGCTATCCGGCGGCCAGCAGCAGCGGCTCTGCATCGCCCGGGCGATCGCCGCCGAGCCGGAGGTGCTCCTGCTCGACGAGCCCTGTTCCGCCCTCGACCCGATCGCCACCGGCAAGGTGGAGGATCTCATCCAGGAGCTACGTGGCCGCTATTCGGTGCTCATCGTCACCCACAACATGCAGCAGGCGAGCCGCACGAGCGACTATACCGCCTTCATGTACCTGGGCCGGTTGATCGAATATGGCCCGACGACCGAGATCTTCACCAAGCCGATCCTCCGAGAGACCGAGGCCTACGTCACCGGTCGGTTCGGCTGATCGTTTTCGCACACACCGTCATGACCAAGCACATCGAACGCCAGATCGAGCAACTCAAGGAGCGGATCCTCCGCGTGGGGACACTCGTCGAGGAGGCGATCTCGAAGTCGATCACGGCCCTCATCAACCGCGACGCCCATCTCGCCCAGCGGGTGATGGCCAACGACGAGGAGATCGACCGGATGGAGGTCGAGGTGGAGGAGGAGTGCCTCAAAGTACTCGCCCTCTATCAGCCCGTCGCGGCCGATCTGCGATTCGTGGTGGCCGTGCTCAAGATCAACAACGATCTCGAGCGGATGGGCGACCTCGCCAAGAACATCGCCAAGCGGGTGTCGCAACTCGCCGCAGGCAAGCCCTGCGAACTGCCTCCCGAGATCCGCACGATGGCGATGAAAACCCAGGAAATGGTGAAGCAGTGCCTCGACGCCGTCGTCAACGGCGACCCGACGCTCGCCCGGCAGGTTCGCGAGGAGGACGACGCGGTCGATCTCGACCGGCAGAAGATTCGCCGCCGCGTTCTCCAGGGCATCAAGGATGATCCCGACAGCGTCGAGAACCTGCTGCGGATCAACTCGGTGTCGAAGCACATCGAGCGGATCGCCGACATGGCGACGAACATCGCCGAGGACGTGATCTACATGGCGGAAGGTGAGATCGTTCGCCACCGCGCCAGCGACTGACGAGGGTTCGACCTCCTGTGGTGGGCGTCGGGGGTGGCCCCCCC
>Ga0315900_10000480_pt1 | contig 69671 bp, 49 predicted proteins | sample LakEriMetagenome_FD_203521 | JGI IMG/M metagenome (GOLD analysis project Ga0315900, IMG submission 203521) | Freshwater fungal communities from buoy surface, Lake Erie, Ohio, United States - Buoy 12 MA114 | ecosystem: Environmental > Aquatic > Freshwater > Lake > Lake biofilm | place: USA: Lake... | reverse complement strand
TCCCATTCCGAACAGAGAAGTTAAGCTCACCAGCGCAGATGGTACTACCCCTAAAGGGTGGGAGAGTATGTCGTCGCCACTTTTAACAAACCCTCAGTCTAATAAACTGGGGGTTTTTTCGTTTTAGTATGATTGGGTGAATTTGGATTTTAAAGCCGTGTTTTTATAAATTTGTATTATTATATATTAAAATTTTGAATCTTTTATTTGTCTTATTATAAACACATTTTTTTTGATCTCGATAAAACATTATGGGATATATATCGTAACGCTAAAGTTTCTCTTGAAGAAATTTATGTTCAATTTAAATTAGATGAATTAGGCGTTAATGATTTAAATAAATTTATTTTACTCTATAATCATTATAATGATTTTTTATGGGAGCAATATCGGCTCAATAAAGTTAACAAAAACGCACTTCGAACCACTCGTTTTAAATATACGCTTCGCGATTTTGGTATAAAAAATAATAAGTTAACATCCTTAATATCAGAATATTTTTATTTTCATACTCCTAGGAGAGGAATGTTGATAAAAGACAGCAAAGTTGTTCTTGAATATTTAAAGCCTAAATATAAATTGCATATAATTACAAATGGGTTTGATGATGTTCAATATCTAAAGTTACAGTTTGCTGGAATTCATTCATTCTTTGAAAATATAATTACTTCTGATTTGGCAAAGTCTAAAAAACCAAATCCGGAGATTTTTTCTTATTCACTTAAACAGGTCAATGCTATTAAAGAGGATTGTTTAATGATTGGAGATGACATAATTGCTGATTGCGTTGGTTCAAAAGAATTTGGTATTGATCAAGTATATTTTAATCCTGATAATATTTCCCATAATTATAATTTTACATACGAAATTTCAAATTTGATTCAGTTAAAAGAAATATTGTAGTGGACTGGGATACTTCAATAAAATTATTTATAAGTCATCTTAAATTAGAGAAATCTCTTTCTGGAAATACAGTTGATGCTTATGTGAATGATGTTTCGAAGCTTGAATATTTTGTTTCTGCTAATTTTAGAATAAATACTCCCGAAGAGGTAAATTCTGATATGATTATCCTCTTTATAAAAGAGTTGAATGGTTTAGGTATAGAATCTACTACACAGGCTCGGATTCTATCCGGTTTAAAAAGTTTTTATCGTTTTTTGATAATCGAAGATGTTTTAGATTTTAATCCGATAGAATTGATTGATGCTCCAAAGCTCACTCGAAAATTACCAGCTGTACTGGAAGTATTTGAAATAGATAACATAATCAATCAAATTGATTTATCGTTGCACGAAGGTTATCGCAATAAGGCAATTATAGAAACTTTATACAGTTGTGGCTTACGAGTGAGTGAGTGTGTAAATTTGAAAATATCAAATCTTCATTTGGATGAGGGATTTATTATTGTAGAAGGTAAAGGTAGCAAAGAGAGAATTATTCCAATAGGAGTTGAAGCAACGCAATCTATTCGTCTTTATTTGAATGAATACAGAAAGGAAGATATAGTGGAGTTAATTCATCAGGATTTTGTATTCTTAAACAGACGTGGAAGGCCATTAACTCGGGTTATGATTTTTACGATTATAAAACAGCTAGCCGCAAAGGCTGGAATAAAAAAATCGATTAGTCCTCATACTTTTCGGCATTCGTTTGCGACTCATTTAATTGAAGGTGGTGCAAATTTAAGAGCAGTTCAACAGATGTTAGGTCACGAGTCAATTATAACTACCGAAATTTATACTCATTTAGACACCGATTTTATGAGAAGCAATATTCTTCAATTTCACCCAAGAGCTTTAAGAAAAGACAAGTAAATCTAATTAAGAGTTATCAATACGTTATCTATATTTTATAATCTGAAGAAATATAATGATGAATTGAATTGATTAATGTTTCGTCTGAGATGTTATGATCTTCCAAAATAATTTTACATTGTTTGTAAAAAAAGATTCGTTCTTGCATTTTGGCGGAAATAAATTCTTTAATCTTAAGGTATGATTCAAGTTCTGCTATAAGAGGACGCGTGGTTTTTGCATTTAATAATCTATTAGCAATTTTGTTTAACTCTACATTTAAAAAAATACTTAAACCATTTTTATTAATTAGCTCCATATTATTATTAAAACAAGGCGTACCACCACCAAGAGCAACTATAACATTTTTTTTACTTAAAATGATTTTTTGTAATTCTTGAGTTTCTATATTTCTAAAGTAATTTTCACCAGAATTTTTAAATATTTCTGAAATTGTTTTTTTTTCTTCTTCCTCAATTAAAATATCCAAATCAATAAAATCCCAATGCATTTTGGAAGCAATTTTCTTACCCAAGCTACTTTTTCCAGAGCCCATCATTCCACAAAGAAAAACTATCATTAATTTAAAGAAAATCCTAAGGTGTCATTAAAATCGAGATATATACCAAAATTGATGGTTACCAGTTCGTTTTCTTGAAAATAAAAATCCATACTAATTTCATCACAGCTAATTCTTCTTTCTCCCCATTCGTGATCTTCTATTTCAAGTTCTTCGTACCCGTTTTCTTTAAGAAGGCTGATAATTTCTTCCTCACTTAGGGTAAAAACTTTTTCATCAAACAATACGGTGTCTTCGTGGTAAACTTCTATACTTGTAAGCCGAGGCAACTGACCGGTTTCAAAAAACAAGGAGTAACCATAATCCGGATAGTGCCATACTTCAACTTCTTCAACATCTTCTTCTTTTATAATCTCTTTGTCTTTAGGTATGCCAACTAAAGCTGTTATTGCACTTTTTGTAGAACCAAACTTTAAGTCGCCTAAGCCAATTTCTGGTTTTATGTGAAGCATAGCAGAGTTTTTATAAAAGTAATTATTTAATAATAAGGACTTTAAAATTAAGTAAAATATTTTTCTAAATTATGTATTTTTATTTTGGATAATTCAAAAGGACAATTATCTTTGCACCGCTTTAGAGATATCTAATAGTGTTGATTCCGTAGCTCAGTTGGTAGAGCATTACACTTTTAATGTAGTGGTCCTGGGTTCGAGTCCCAGCGGGATCACCAGATTACAATCAACAATTATCAAAAACCCCTGAAACCCTTGATTTCAGGGGTTTTTTGTTTTTAGCAAGTTTCGGAAAATGTCAAATTTTTAGTGTTTAGAGGTGGAGTTTGGTGAGTCTTTTTAAAAGCTCACAAAAAGGCTCACCAGAATTGCCTGAAAATTGATTTAAAGTACTGAATATCAGGGCACAATAACCAATAGTATCATCATAAGTACTTCACGGATATACATTTTTGTATTAATTAAACTAACAATTATGAAATCGTGTAGAATTAAATTTTTATTGAGAAACAAAAAAAATAGTGAGATAGCCAATAAAGCAATTATATACTGCAGGATCATTATTGGTAATGAAAGAAGGGAATTTAGTACAGGTAAAAAAATCCAAAAAGATAGATGGAATCAAATTAGTGGTTCAACTTGTGGTAAATCTTACGAAGAAAAAGAAATTAATGAGTATTTAAAGTCTTTAATCGCCAGAATTTATGGAATTGAGAAAAATATTCTCCTAAAAGGTAATGAAGTTAACCTAAAATCTGTTTTTGAAGAGTTGAATCCCACTGTTTTGGATAAAACAGAACACTTTTTAATTAATATAGCCAATGAACATAATTCAAAATACCAGGAATTAAGGAATAAGAAGTTAATTGCAAGGGAAACATTGGGTAGATATAGAATAACGGTAAATTACTTAAAAAGCTTTTTAATTAATGTCCTTAACCAGGATGATATAGCCTTAAATCAAATTGGAGTTAATTTTATCTCTCAATTTGATCATTTTTTGAAAATTACAACCACTAATAAGATTAACTCTAATGCCCGGCATCTAAAAAATTTGAAACGATTTTTAAATTATGCGGTTGAAATGGAGTATATAAAATCTAATCCTTTATCTGCTTTTAAATGTAAATCCGAACCGGTAGCGAGGGAGTATTTAACTAAAGCCGAACTTGGAAAGATTAAAGAGTTAAAAATTGATTTACCGCGATTAAAGAATACTCAATATTTGTTTCTTTTAAGTTGTTATACCGGTTTATCTTACGCTGATTTAAAAACATTAAAAAAGGAAAATTTATCTCAAGACGAGCAGGGGAGGAAGTGGATAATAAAACCACGAAATAAAACAAAAGTAATGAGTAGAATTCCTTTATTACAAGTTGCTCATGAATACTTAAATTATTTGATAGAAAATAGTTTTAACAATGAAAATTTGTTATTGGTAAAATCTAATGTTCATGTAAATGCCTATTTAAAAGAAATTGCAGGATTGGCAGGGATTACAAAAAATTTAACTTTTCATATGGCTCGCCATACTTTTGCAACAACAGTAACTTTGGCTAACGGTGTTTCATTAGAAGCTGTTTCTGCACAATTGGGTCATACAAATTTAAGGCAAACTCAACATTATGCAAGAATGATTAATGATCGTATTGGCAACGAAATGGATCAATTAAATCGGATACATATTTAATGTGTATAAATTAATTTATTTTATTGTTATAAAAATAAATTTGTTCGCTAATCTCATCAATTTTGTTTTTTATTAAAATGTCTTGTTTTTTATCCGATATTTTTTCTTGCTGTTCGATTATTTCGTTTAGTAAGACTTCTATTTGATTTATTAATTTTTTTTCTTTTACAGCAAAATCAAACTTAAAATCTTCTTTATTATAAAGTATAGATGAAATTTTTAATTCTAACCATTCGGATAATGTAATACCCAATATTTTTGTTTCTTCTAAGATTAATTCTTTTAATGAAGAATCTACCCTAAAGGATATAATAAGTTTAGCCATAACTATTTTGTAAAGTGATTAACAATTTCGTTTTTATTATATCTATATGAACCTCCAATTTTCTTGAATGGAATTTTTCCAAGACTTCTTAATTCATATAGCTTAGTTGCAGAAATATTTAAATACTTACAAACTTCTTTTGAAGTAAGGTATTCTTGCTTATTGGTACAATCTGTAAGCATACTTTTAATTTCGCTTAACACTTCTGTTTTAAAATTTAACAGGTCTTCTTTGGTAATAATTTCAATTTTCATGATTCTAATTTTATACCCTAAAATTATGGTGCTATAAAAAACATCAATGAAACTGTTGTTCTAAATCATCAGATAATCAATTATTTACATATTATATTTTAACTTATTTAATGAAGAGGACATTTGTGATTAAATTAAAAAATCGTATTTATACTTAAATAAATTGAGTTATAAATGAAAGAATGCGTATCTTCTCTTTATGTAGAGTGATAGTGTGCAATAAAAATCGTATCAAATTCAATGAACTTACTTACAACATCGTCTATACTTATATTGAAAGCGTCTGGGGAAGTAGAACCAATAACTTCATTTACTCTTCTTTCAAAAGCTTCAGAATTTTTTGGATTTACAATTATGATGTTCTAGCCCCCTATTGTTAGGACAAAGTTTGACAAAGTTCGGTTATTTTATTTAAATTATCTACATTCGTTCTATCCCCCAATAGTGAAGCCTCATAGAGCAAGGCTGATTTTTTATTCAGCCCCTCTTCGAGGAAAGTTTTTTGATTGTACTCCTCAATAAATTTATTTGGTGTTTTATATTTCAATGAACCGTGTATTCTTTCATTATTATAGCAATGCATATATCTATCTATAGCGCATTTCATCTCTTCAAACGAGGTGTATTCATTCCTGGATAAAAATTCACGCTCTAAGATGCTGTGGAATGCTTCTATGTGCCCATCGTCTTCTGGTGTAGCTATGTTTGTAAACTCATGCTTAATATCCTGATAGTAAAAGTAACCTCGCACATCATTTGCTATAAATTGAGAACCATTATCACTTCTAATTGTTATTGATTTAAAATCCGGTATTGAGGGCTTTACTTTTTCCCACAACATTATTACATCTTTTTTCTTTATACTACGTTTAAAGATGTGACCAACAATTTTTCTACTATAAACATCTATAATGCTTAATAAATAAGCATTTCTAGACTCTTCATGAATATAAATGTATTTTATATCCATTTCAAAATAGTTTAATGGCTTTTCTACTTTTGGCTTTCTAAATTGAATGAACTTTCGTTTACCGCTCGATTTAATTAACTGCTTTTTTAATAACGAGTCCGCTTTCATTAAGCGATATACTTTCTTTTTATTTATATGGTAACCATCTGCTTGTAACTGCTTTGTTACTTTTAAATAACCATATGTAAAGCATTCATGAGCAATTAATTCTTTGATACGTGGTATTATTGTTTCATTCTTTACCCATTCTCCTTTGAATAAAACGCTTTGGGAGGGTTTTCTACCTCTTGGAGTTGTAGAACCTTCATAATAATAGGAACTTCGACCTACTTCGGCTAAATTGCATAATTCCATAGTTGTAAAATCTTCTGAATTAAAAGAATTAATTACTTGTTGTTTTTCGATTGACGTTGGTTGACTTTTTTTAAAAGTTCATCCTTAAACTCTAAGTATAAGGCCTGCTTAGCAACTAACTTTTTTAATCGCTCATTCTCAATTCGTAATTCTTTTAATTCTGGATCTATCTTTGAACCGTATTTAAGTGCTTTAGAGCCTCCTGTAACTAACTTATCTTTCCATCTATAGATAGCTCTTGCAGATATGCCGTGTTTGTGTGCAGTTTCTGTAAAACCAAATTGTTCTGCTTCTTTTACGATATCAACTTTCTGTTCAATCGTAAACTGTTTCTTTCTTGTTTCCATGTTATTAGTTTTTAAAGTTAAAAACTTTGTCTTAACATGTCCAGTGAATTAAGGGGCTAGAACAATGATTAAATGTGCTTTTCGTTCTTCTTCGAGAATGTCAAACTCAGCACCAGGCCAAATTTGACAAGTTCCATCAACGCTATTTTTGAATTGTACGTATTGTTCGTTGTCAAAATGATTGTGATTTGTAATGGCTAAAATCTTAACATCAGTCTTGTTAATTATGTCAGTGAACTTAGACACGTCAACATTGCGATTTTCTGAGTCGCCTTGTTTTATTTTTTTCGTATGTGTATGAATGTCTATTTTCATTTTGAATATCTATTGCTCTGCCTTGTTAATATTGTGCCTAACGTTTTGCGCACAGGCACGAGAAAGCCATTAAAAGGTTCAAACGTATCTGTAAATAAAAACCTAATTAAAGGTACAAACGGTATGTGCAAATTGCAACAATTATTTACCTTATTTCAAAACAATTTGCACTGGTAACTACCGGATTTTTGTGCTTGTGCGCTGTTATGCGTTGACGATAACAGTTTCATTGTTTTCGAGTCAAAATTAATTTATTCGAGTCAATAAAAAGAACACTAAATTTTTTGTAATTGAAGTCAATAGGTATTGATGTTTCGAAAGTCTTATCGTAAGAGTCAAATGACCAATAACCTAAAGAGTCGTGAATATTTTCGTCGTTTCCGCAAGGTGCTGTATATATGTCTTTAAAAGAATGGTCATTGTTGATTTCAATTCTTGAGCCAAAGGACATATATGTTTTTGATGTTTTAAAAAGTTCTAAAGTGTCGCTATTTTTTGGATTCTTGTAATATAAGTACCAGGTTCCAATAAGTTTATTTTCTGTGCTGTCTGTTGTTGTTTGAGCATTTATATTTAACATTGATAGAAAAATACAAAAAATTATAAGTGTGATTTTAATCAAGATTATCTTCATAATAATTAATTTTCTAATGTAGTCCAGAAAATATATCAAGTATAGCTTGCAAGAATTCTCTTGCAACTTTTAAAAAACCTTTTTCTTCAGTCTTTTTTTACATTTCACTGTGTCATTCAAATTTTCCATAGCGATATCGTTTCTGTGTCATTCGTTTACGCATAACGGTTTGCAGATAGGCGATGTAAAAGCCTTGCAGAATGTTTCAAGCTTAGTAGAATGTTGGTGGCTTTTATATTGCCTATTTGCTGTTATCGGCTGCCCTTTCAACGAATTATTAACTTAAAAACAAATAAAAAATGTCAGACAAAAAACAAACAGCGGTAGATTGGTTGTGGGATATACTTACAACTTCTTTTTGGGAATATAAAACCTTTGAGGAACAAAAGGAAATTATTGAAAAAGCTAAACAAATGGAGAAAGACCAGATGTTTGATTATATCAAAGAAAACTATGTTAATGGAGAAAATTCTTTAAAGTTTCATCAAGAGGAATTTGAAAAACATTACAATAATAACTTCGGTGTCCAATAGGGTTGCCGATAACTTAAATATTGTCGATACTTTGTTTCGCTTATCCAAATATTTAAATCTGAATAAGCGATTTTTTTAATATTTCTAACCATTTACAAAACCTAATTCCAAAGTAATAAATAGTATATTAATTTAATACACTCTTATGGGTAATTGCATCAAATGCTTACAAAATAGAGTACTAGTACTCTATGGGTTTGGGCGCTAGTTAATTTTTACCTTGCGGCGTTGTGTATTTAAGTTTAGGGTAGAGGCATTACCCGCTTTGTCTACCGTGCGTAAGCGCCAATAAATATAGGTGTTGCCGCTAAAGCTTTGTATTACGCTATTGTTAAAGGTGTATGTATTGCTGGTGGTAAATGCATTGTAAAGGTTTTGTGTAAATAAAGAATCGGAAGCAATAATTACCGAGTCGCCATAAACCGCAGTACTGGTAGAACGATTCCAGTTTAGGATTAAATTGCTGTTTAAGGAAACAGTGTCGGTATTAATAGGAGTGGAGTTGCCGGGTAAACTGGTTTTAATGTTTACATAATAGTAGTTAGAGAAATTACTTAAGGAGTTATCGTTACGCGCCTGTACCCGCCAGGCGTATTTTCCATCGTTGCTTGCAAAGGTGTGGGTGTAATTGGCGTTTGTTAAGTCTACCTGAGTTAGTTTATCTGTAATTACCGAATCTACCATGTTGTATATTTCAAAACGGTATTCGGTGGCGTTCAATAATTCGTTCCAGTTAAAATAAACCATAGGATTTTTAGTATAGGTATTATTTAAAGGTAATATAGCAGTAGGGGTTTGTCCACTTAAGGTTAGTGCAGAATCAACAGTAAAGCTACGGCTATAGTAATTGGTTTTGTATTCGTTATTGTATGCTCTTATACGCCATTGGTAAGCGCCGGGGGTAAACTGTTGCATATATTTTTCGCCACCTGTAATATTGGTGTCGGTAATTAATTGCGGATTCCCTGTAAAGGTGCCTTTAACTATTTGCAGGTTGTAACCTCTGGCTCCTTCTACTTCTTTCCACCAAAAGGTTAACGTAAGTTGCGAAGTTTTCAAATTGTCGTCGGGCGAATTTATTAATACTCCTTTTTTAGAAATATCTGGCTCCACTATGTCTTTGCAGGCATAGGATATAATGGTTATGAGTACATAAAGCAAATAATTAACTTTCATTTTCCTGTTTTGATATTTTTTGAATGTATAAGGTTAAATCTAAACTTCTACGTCCGGTTTTTTGATCGGTTTGAGTGTTAAATTCTACGGATCCAATTTTGCCCACCTGATATTTTTGTTCTAATAAATAAACCAATTGCAACAGATTTTTAAAATTACCTTCAATTTTAAATACCAGAGTTTCGATAGCAAAACCATTTTCGTTGGCTATGTTGGTGGTTGGGATGTTTCTAACTACGCAATTATTCTGATTAGCGTAATGTGTTATTATTTCGAGTAAATATTGTTGGTGACTTAAAGAACCTAATTTCTGACTTAACCCGGCTTTTTTCTCCAGTGTTTTTAATTTTTGTTTTAATTCAAGGGTTTGTTGTGGAGCATTTTGCAGTTGTGCTAAGCTGTCTTCCAACATAGCGGCTTGTTGTATATTTAAAATTGTTTCGTTAACAAATACAGTAAAAAACAAATACAATATCAATGGAAGCGTTAGCGCCATTAGTTTTATTTTGGTATCGTAGTTAAATTTTTTCAAGTTTTAGTTTCTTATTTGGGTGATAATTATAAAGGTGCCTTTGCTTTCCCCTTTTTCGCGTACAAAGTTTTCCAAACTTACTTTTTTATTAAATTTTAAATCTTTTAGTTTTTCAATCCATAAGCTTAACTTTTCAGTATCATTGCAACGCCCTTGGATGCGAATATGGTTACTGTTAAATTTTAAGCCCTCCTCAATTTTGTTGCTTTTAATTATGGGATTAAAACTTAGTTGATCTAAAATAAACTCGATAGGAGTTATAGCTGCAATTTGATCGGCATATAAAGAAAGACGCGAATCATTTAGTAACCCATTCTTTTCTAAAAATGTTTCTTTTTCGTTTACTTCTTGTTTTAGTTGCTTTAATTTATTAAATACCACCGCATTTTGGTTAAGCTGGTCGTTGCAAGTATTAACCTTATTGGTATATAAATAGCTAATAAAAAAGTTGATGAAAAATAAAATTGTAATTGAAATAACACTAATAAATAAACTTTTCTTGAAAAAGGATTTTTTTATTTGTTCCTGTTTATTTTCGTTTGTAGGTTGATTAGTAGTGGAAAGTGTTTCGCTAGGTTCAATAAAGTAACGGAGAGCAATTGCCAATGCGGCATTGTAATCTTCACTTATTGGCTGATTGCTAAAAAGAATGTTAGTGTTTTCGTTTGAGGCCTTCTCTTTTTTAATTAGCTTATTTAAACTAAATAAATACTGCTGATTGTTTAAGATTAAATTTTTATCACCATTTAAGCCTAAAGCCAAGGATAGGTATTGTAAAACGCCTTCACCTAAATAAAAATCAGTAAAAACAAACTCAGGATTATTTAGTTGCTTTAATATTTCGTTTACAAAATCTTTGCGGGTTAAATAAACAATTAACTCGCTTTGGTTAATGGTGTATAGTTGGTTGTAATCAAAACTTTGTTCGTTTACACCTGGCATAATACTGTTCAAGTTTATTATACCCGAATCTTCGTAAAAATTCGTGCTTTTTTCGATAATTCCTTTTCCGGTAATGCATACAGCGTAAACATAATCGCTTGTAAACTTTTTGCTTTCGTTAAGTAAATCGTTGTAATGTGCAAATGTTTTAATCAGGTTAATTTTCCCACCTTTATTTTGAATTAAAGCGGCTTTTATTACTTTTTCACCATCAGGCATAATATGCACATGCACCCCTACCGAGTAGGGAAGTTTAAAAATATTTTTGTGCATTAAACCTTTAAGCATTAGTTATAAATTACAATGGGTTTTATAAAAATATTTAGTTTAGCCTTTTTACGAGATTTAGTTCTGCTGCTAAATAACCATTTAATAACGGGAATTCGCGATAGTACCGGTAATCCTGAACCTGCATCATTCATTACATCTTCTTCTAATCCTCCTAATAAAATCATTTCTTCGTTTTTAACGCGTATTAATGATTTAAAGTCTCTGGTTACAGTTCCGGGAGGTGCAGTAGGGGCAATCCGGGCAGTAAAATTTGATTGTTTTACTTGTATATCAAGTGTAATCTGATCGTCTCCTGATACAATCGGATTTATTTTTACTGATAAATCGGCATTTACTGATTTATACTGTTGTTGAGAAGATACAGTATTGTTTACTCCGCCAATAACCTGGTTCTGAACTTCTAAATAATATTCCGTTCTTCCAATGGATAAAGAAGCTTCGTGGCCGTTAAGTGTAGCTAACTTAGGCGTTGATCTTTGTTTAAGAATACCCTGTTCTTCAAGTAATTTAAGGTTTACATAAAAGTCAGGTGTTACCTTTCCTAAAACTACCGAAGAAATTCCTGAAATACCCGAGAGTATGTTATTAATAGAACTTGAGCTTAAGCTCATATCTATACTCGGATATAGTTGACCTTCTGTTTTTTTACCTCCTTTAGATAAACCTGCTTCAAGTTTGGTTGCCAAAGTTTTAGAGTTCGATACATCTACTACAATTACCTCTATAGCAATGTTGGGTACTACACGATCAATATCACTTAAAAAATTTTCTAGTTCTTCTATACGTGGAGTAGATCCGCTAATGATTAAACTGTTTATATCAAGGAATGGTTTTATGTCAACCCCTTTTTTTAATTCAGAAGGGATTAAGTCAATTACTTTTTCAGCCGTGCGGTATTTAAACTGAAATACTCTTGTACTTCTTATTTTTTCTATTGCCCTCTCTCCAATTAAAAATATTTCGCCATCTTTCTTAAAAGTATAATCACTACCGTTTAAAACATTAGTAAGTAAATCTTCGTAAGTTGAGTTTTTTACGGTAAACGTGGCATTTCCCTTTGGTTCATTAAATAAAAAGTAGTTTTTATTGAGTTCGGCAGATACATTATTTATAATGTCGCTGATGGGAACATTATTTGCATCCACGTTTAGCAACCCTCCATTGTTTTCAATTTTTAAACCTTCTGCTTGTTTGCTGTTTTTTGATTTATTATTCCCGGGTTTTATATTGTTACTATTGCCATTATTTGAATATTGTGCATCCTTTTTTTCAATAACAAAATAACCTTGTTCATTTACGGAAATTATTAAATTGTTTGAAATGGCTATCATTTCCAATGCTTGTTGTAGTGGCGTATTTTGAATATAGCCACTGATAAGATTATTCGATATTTCAGGTGAATAGATGATGTTCTTCCCTGTTTTCTTTGCAATTTCTTTTGTAACAGCATATATGGTGTCGTTTTTTAGATCTACACTTAATTTGTCTCCGCTGCTATCATAATTGATGATTAAATTTTTGCTTTTGGGTTTTGGGATCTCAACAGCTGGCGCAGTATACTGGCTAACCGACATGATTGAGCCCACAAAGCTGATGTCTAAATCGTACTTGCGACATAAAAATACCAACACATCGGTTACAGTTACGTTTGTGAAATTTTGAGTAATGTTTACTTTTAGAGCAGGATCTACACTTATGTTTAAATTGTTTGCTTCTGCTAGGCCTCTAATAAAATCCTGTATAGCTAATCCATTTACAGATGTTTTTACTTTTTCATCCAGCCCCGGAAAGTTTTTAGCTAAATCGTTTAATTTTCCTTCTATTGTTGTAAAGCGATCTTGAGCAAATACACTTATGTTTAATAAAAGTGTAAGCGATATTCCCCAAAACCATTTTAAATATTTGTTCTTCATAATTTTTAATTTATCAACCTCCAGCCAATATTGAGTATACCTCATCAAGACTGCTTTCCCCTCTTTTCAAAAGTTCAAATGCGGAGTTTGCCAACGTACTAATCTTGTGTTTACTGTATAAATCGTTTGGTTGTTGTTTTTGCATTTTTATTTCTTCTACAAATTCTTGAGTAATAGTTACAACTTCGTAGATTGCCTTTCGACCGTTATAACCTGTAAAATGGCAATGTTCGCATCCTTTTGCTATATGGTGTTTGCTTATATTTTCGGGTAAGGTAACTCCAGGTGGCAATGCAGATGAATTAAACTCTATTTCCTTTTTACAATGATTACATAATAATCTAACTAAACGTTGTGCTACGCTGGTGTTTAGAGTATTAGCAATTAAATACGGTGGTACTCCCATATCGGTTAATCTCGAAATGGTTCCCCAGGCCGAGTTAGTGTGTATGGTAGATAAAACCAAATGCCCGGTTAAAGCTGAACGAACTGCCATTTGAGCGGTATCGGGGTCGCGAATCTCGCCCACCATAATTATATCAGGGTCTTGTCTTAAAAAAGTACGTAAGGCACTTCCAAAGGTTAAACCAATGTCTTCGTGTAACTGTACCTGATTAATACCCGGTAAAGTATACTCTATGGGGTCTTCAATTGTTAAGATATTTACATCTTCCTTATTAAGTAGTTTTAAAGTTGCGTACAGTGTGGTAGTTTTACCAGAACCGGTAGGTCCGCTAATTAATAATATGCCATGTGGGCGTTTAGTCCCTTCTATATAATCATTTAACTGTTTATGATTGAAGCCTAATTTTAATAAATCAATATTCGCAGCGTCGTTACTTAATATACGTAGTACAATTTTTTCACCGTGTAAGGTAGGTAGAACAGATACACGTATGTCGAATTTATAATGTTCATTACGAAAATTAATTCGACCGTCTTGTGGTAAACGCTTTTCAGTGATTTCGATATTAGCTTTTATTTTTAACTGATTAATTAAATAAGGATATTCGTTTTTACTGAGTTGGTATCGTTCAATTAAATGACCATCCATTCGGAGGCGGATGCGGCATTTCTCTTCATATATTTCTATATGAATATCAGAACTTCCTAAAGATTTGGCTTCAGTTATTAATTTTCTTAAAAAATCATCACTCTCTCCAATGTTTAAATTGGTGTAGGTAGAACTCGGCTTTTGTTCGGTTCTTCGATAGTGAATTTGTAATCCGCGATAAATAATTTCCGAATCGGTATCAATTAGTTTTACTTGTCGGCCTAGTATAACCTCAAGTTCACTTTGGATATTATTATTGTTTTTTTGTTTATCAATTAGAATACTTAGCGAGTTGTTTTCAAACATAAATGGTACTATGTTGTAAAACCACGCTTGTTCGCTGGTTATGCAGTTTACAATGTCTTTAGTGATATTTTCAAAAACAATTTCTTTCATTTAAATAATTACAAAATTGCAATATTCAAGCAAGAATTCATTTAGCTTGTTGTTTCTTATTGCCAAGGGGTAAAAAAATATAAAAAACAGACTTATTAATCCTGCTAATGGAACTGTATGTGGTTTTGGTTTATACACTCTAATTGCTAAAAATGCAATCATCGAAAAAATCATTCCACTAAATATGAAAAGGATCATTTCGGCAGGATTAAAATAAGGTGTAAAGGATAGTAAAATTAGTACATCGCCAAGTCCTAATATATCTTCATTTAAATAGGCCCCTTTAAATTTATTTTTGATGAAAAAGTATAAATAAATTATTGCCAGATGTGCAAATAAGAGGATTGTAGAAGGGATAAGTTTTTCTATGATGAAATGGTAATTAAAAGCAATGCCTGTTAGGAAAACAGGAACAGGTAGCCACCAATAAATAGAGCGGTATTTAATATCCTGCCATAATACTAAAAGTAAAACAGGTAAGTTTAAAAGCCAGTAATTTTCTAATATAACTTTCACCTAATCTTTAACCTTTTCAATTAAGTTGCCATCCTGATCTATTTCCCAAACATTTATGGCTCCATCACTATCAAAATCTTTAATAGCAGTAGCTTTTGCTATAAATTTATCTTCAGAAGCATTTATAATTTCTATTGTATAATTACCTTTACCACCTTCTTTAGTGGTTTTATTGGCTTCAAAGCCTATTTCATTAAAATCAGAAGAGTATTTGTTGTTCTCAAAGAAGTATGATTTTTCGGCAGTATGTAACATGCGTAATAAAGTTTGTGCTTCGGTAGATTTTGCCTTGGCAATAAATTTAGTGTAGCCCATATAACCGGCAGTAGAAAGCACCCCAACAATAGCAATTACAATTATAATTTCGTTAAGCGAGGTCGCCTGAGCTTTTAGTTTTTTTCTAAATAGTTTAATATTACTTTTCATAGATCAACGTTAATAGCTATCAATAAATTTCAAACAGAACAGCTAACTAATTTAAGGCAAAAATGCGGATGTGCATTAGAGTATTAGTACTCTATTTTTGATTTATTTCTGATGAAACATTTGAACAAAAAAGGTAGTGTTTGTAAGGTTTTTAACAATTTAAACAGTTGATGTTACAGATGAACTTCTAATTTAAATAGTTAAATAAGCATATATCAATGGTTAAGGTTTTCTGAAATGTAAAATTTGTATAGAGTACTAATCTCATGTTAGAGTACTATTACTCATTGATAACTTAAACTAGCATCCAATAAGATTCATAAATAATTTTGAATCTGAAAATCTATTTAATTAAATAGTAATGAATATAAATAAAAGTGTTATAAACAAAGTTGTATTTAAGGTTTCAGCTTTTTTAGTATTAGGTGTTTTAATTGTTTCGAAGCAATTGTTTGCACAGGAAGTAAATAAATTTAATGGAAGTTTAAATTATAGTGTACCTGTAATGTCGGTGCCAAATAGTGCGGGACCGGCAATTAACATTGTGGCCTCATATGCATCGGGTATAAAGGTAAACCAGGCTGCTTCCGAAATTGGCTTGGGTTGGAGTTTAAACACGTCTGGCTTTATGGTTAGCCGAATGGTTGATGGATTTAACGATGTGTTTGAGGATCAATATCAATTTAACAGAGGTGAAAAGACATTTGAATTAAGCAATAGTTTTTTCACATTTGGTAGCGCCAATACATTTTCAAAACAAGAATTAGAAGAGGTTAAAAAAGATTTGATAAGTGCAAATCGTTTGCGTGCCGATAAATTTTATTTTTCAAGCCCGTTTAAGTCTGGTGAAATTGAAACAAGTTTTCATCGATATGATGGAGTTTATTATGATAATGCAGGTGTATTAAAATCAACAGCCGGTACACTTGGTTCTGGGGATGGTGGAGATCTAAATTATTATATAAAAGAAGATTTTAGCGGTAAGTATTATTCTAATCATTACCCAAGTGCTATAAATGGTAGTACGGCTTTTAAATGGGTAGGTAGCACCGCAACAGATTGTAATTCAGTAACTGATTATACTGCTTTTTCTCCCGGTACAAATTGTAGCGAAGGGTATAACAGTACTTCTAATTTATTAACTACAAAATCTTTAGTAGAAGTGTTTTTAAATAATCAAATTGAAGATGCTGTAGATGATGGGAAGATTTTAGATTATCAAACCACTCATAACAGAAATTCTCACAAGCCCTATGAAATTGGAGCCTTTAAAATTACGGATGAAAATGGAATGGTTTACCATTTTTCTCTTCCGGTGTATATGAAGTATGTGATAGATGCAAGCATCCCTTTGCAAAATACCTATGCATTTTATAGCGATTATGGCACCATGAGTTTGAAACATACGGGTGTACCTTCTAATCATTATGAAAAGTTTTACTACATCAGTGGAACAAATCCTCAGGAGCAAGTTTATATTATTAAAACGGGTAACATTTATGCGGTTAATTGGCTATTAACAGCAATAACAGGACCTGATTTTGAAGATTCTAATGATAATGGGGTTGCCGATGATGGGGATAAAGGCTACTGGACTGCTTTTGATTGGAAATTGTGGTCGAACGATTTTAACTCACGATATCCTTTTTTGGGAAGCGAATATAAATATGCTCCAGATCCATCAGAAGAGTCATTTAACGCTGCTTGGGATGCTTCTAATAAATTAACGGGTAAGTATGCATACTATTCTAAGTCGGGGATTGAATTGTATTACTTAAATAAAATAATTACACCTTCGCATTCGGCTTTGTTTGTTAGAGATGTAAGAAAAGATAATTACTCATCGCCTTTAAATGAAGAAAATTTAAACCATTTAGGTACTTACCGTTTGCCTTCTAGTGGTAGTTATGGTAATATTCTTAATTATAGTGGAACCATCAAAGGCGATTCCCTGGCATCAAACTATATGGCGGTTGGAACAAAATCAGCTTATATAAAACCATTTGCTTATGATTCAATCCGATTTGAGATTACTAATTCAACTTCATTAGGACTTGATGCAGGACAACAAAGCTCTATTAAATTTTTTAAAGGAAACTCTACCAGTGGAGGCGATCTAGTAGTAGAATTAAAACATGATACTACACGTTCATACCCTTATTATGTAAACATACCAACTGGTTATGCTGCTACTGTGCAAATTAACGTGCCTAATGGGATTAATTCTACACCTCCAAACATTAAATACAAAGCTTGTTTTAGGAATCCTGTGGTGGATAGTACACTTTATCCTTTAAAAGTGGGTGACAATACCGGGGTAGATTATTTTTATAATTCTTCAAATTCAACTTGGAATACAAATCCATTACTTGCTCGAACCGGCACTTTTGAAGGGTGTAGTGCTGGAACCGTGTGTGATGGTTTTGGGAATACTTTACCCACCGGTAGCCAATCTGGTATTATAAAATGGAAACGAGTTTCACCAGTAGGGGCAGATAAAGTTAAAGTAACTGTTATCTGTTCTGGTAATACAACTAATAGCGGGTTATATATTTATAATTCGGGATATCCTACAGGTTCACCCGCAGCAACTGTTACTAATATTAATAATGGTTCTTATACTTTTACTTCTACTAATCCTGAAATCTGTATAGCTGTATTTCAGACAGGAACTAGTGCTACAATAGGTTCATTTAAACTAACCTGGGAAGGAGTTTATGATAACGGAAACGGAATTATTACCCCTGAATTAGCTGTTAAAAAAGTGGTGTTATTACGTAACGAAGATCTAGCTACTATCACTGCCCCTTCATCACCAACACTAGCCAGTACCTGGAATAATTCTAATTGCAATTATGTTAATCAGGTTCCTTATCATTTATCATGGTATACAAGCTATAAAACTACCATTGATGGTTTAGCATTAAACCAAACCGATTTTACACAGGATTATAGTTTATGCAGAAAATTCTTTAATAATATTAATACCTGCTTTGTGGCCAGTGTTACCAATTTTACACCTCAAAAAGATTTATTAACTAAAATTAATACAAGTAATACCAATTATAATTACAGCACCAGTGGTAAATTAACCTTAACCGAAATTTCGTACTATAATAAGGGATATTACAAAATTCAACCTTCTATACAGTTTGATTATAATCAAAGCAATTCTACAGATAATCCAGATTATGATCCTACTAAAGTTGATTATTATGGTTATTATAAGTCAGATATTTCTTCTATTGGAGCTAGTTCCTACACCACTTCAACCTCTAAAGACTATACCGATGCCTGGAGTTTACGAAAGATTACAAACCCTTTAGGCGGCAGTACCGAGTTTGTATACGAAAGCAATTCATATAAATATGTTCATTCTGGTACAGGTGGTCTTGTTGGAGCAAAGAGAACCTTTTTAATTGATAAAGTAAACTCTTTTTTAGAGAGCCCTACAGGTTATTACGGTAAGAAGTTTACATTCGAGTTGGAAGATAATACTTCGGACGCAATTGCTCTCTTGGTTAATTCGCCGGTAAGTGGATCGAAAAGAAAAATTCATATACCATTGATTTCTACTAAGGCTTCATATCTAAATATGATAAGCACAAACTTTTCAACTAATGACGATGAAGCCTTCTCATGTTCTACAGATGTTTATACATCATCTAACACTAGTAATAAATTGCAACTTCTTAATTTCTTTTACAGTGAAAGCCCCTTTGAGCAAACAATGTATTATAGTGAAGGAGATGGCGTGAACATATTTACTAGTTCAGATTTAAGTGGAATGAAATATACATTAAACGGATTTGTGTCTGTTCAGCTACCAAGAGGATACGAAGTATTTGGTTTTGGAAGCAGAGTTAAGCAAATTAAAAATATAAACGCATCGGAAACCTTTATTACTGAATATAATTATTACGATGGTGTTGCTACTGCTGAAAGTGATAGATTTAATCATGAAGCCTTATATGAATATGATGACGATGCATATTTTGCCAATAAGTTGTTAACGCCCACCATGCATTCATTCATGATGGCTCCTGCATTAGGCTATTCAAGGGTTACAGAAACCAGCAAAAATCTTGATAACGTAAGCATGGGCTATTCCGAAACTTATTTTTTAACCAATGATACCTTGTTTGATAATTTTAAAATTAGATATAAAGCATTTACAAATGATACAGTAGTTGAGGTAAGCAATAAATTTTCTGCATTGTGGGGCGTACCATACCTTATCAATACCTACGACCGAAATAGTACACTGGTAAGCAGTACACAAAATTATTTCGAATCGAGCGATTATGGAGCTACCACTTCATTGTTAGGCTGGGAAAATCAAGCTGGTGTTGGAGGCAATGAAGAACGAAAAATCGTTACCATTCTCCGCAACTACAAATCCATCCTTGCTAAATCCGAAACCTACAATGCAAGTGGTTTAGTTAGTACCGAGGAATTTAAAAATATAGATCCGGTTTTAGGAGCTCCTACCTACACTGTTATGTCGGGGCAAAACAAAACTGTAAAAGTAAACCGTTTTATTCCGGCTTTTCGTTTAGGCACCTACAGTTCATTAGGCCCTAAAACACTTAACTCGTCTAATAAAAATCAGGTGGCACAAGTGGCCGAGTCGCAGGTATACAGCGATACGGTTTTAACAGGCAATACCGATTTTGATGCATACAGTGTTTCAACATTTGCAAGCACTATTAATGTAAGGTATTTTGATAGTAGCGATCAATTGTTTAAAAAAACAACATCAGCCAAACCCTATTATTTAAATACCAAGCAATGGGCCTGGGTTGGACCGGAAGAAACATCGGGTTTATTTAAACGCAGCCAGTTTTCCTCTTTTAATCATGCTAGCCCCGGAGGAAGTTACTGGAGAGAAATGGCAGAGAATACACTTTACAACGAAAAAGGAGGAGTGTTGGAAACAGAGCAACATTTAAACCGTTACAGTGCCAATAAATATTCAGTAAAAAATAATTTATTACAATCCAGTGCAGCTAATGCAAATTATTGCAGTTTTACTTTCAGTAGCTTTGAAAATAAGGTAGATGTTAATGGCACTTGGTCTTATGCCGATGGTGAATTTGTTTACAATAACCAAAACAACAGCATTGTAGATAACACAACCAAAGCGCCACATACAGGATTAACTTGTGTAAGGGTTTCGGCCGGTAATTATGGTCCAACATACAAAACAACAAATGTAAGTGGTACCGCCATTGAATTGCAGCGTGGACGTACCTACCGTGTTTCGGTATGGGTGCATAAGGATAGTCCTAACGATTGTGGATTAATAGCCGACTTAACCGGATCTAATAACGGAACTTCGGGATATCGCGATTATCAGGCGATATATCGCAACAGCGCTAACGGTATACAGGTAGGCGACTGGATCCAGTTAAATTTGGATGTTACTGTACCGGACAATTATACTTCCGTAAATGATGGAGGATTAAATCAAAACGATTTTAGGGTATATGTGGTTGGCGGCACCGGAAGTTACGCCTATTTTGATGATTTTATGTTGCGCAGTGCCGATAGCCAGATAAGTGCTACAGTTTTTAATGAAAAAACAAATCGTGTTGACGCCGTAATTGATAATAACAACTTTGCTACTTTTTATAAATACGATATAAGAGGCTATAAAATTGAAACACTTAAAGAAATTGAAGGTGTTGGAGTTAAGAAATTAAGTAAACTAAATTATAATTTTTCAAGAGGACTATAAATGAAAACCACATTAAGAGTATTAATTATTTTTTTATTTCCACTGAGTTTAAATGCTCAGGACACCACACTGGTAAAAAACGGAAGCTTGAGCAGAGAAGAGTTTTATTTGCTTAAGCTCGAAACGCAGCAGGTTAATAATACCAAACCACAACAGGAAATGGAAATTACGTTGCCCGAAAATTTTAATATTAACGGTTTAGGCGATAGTGCTTTAAGTAACGAACTAAAGAAACTTACTTATGCCCAGCAATTACTCGCCATGGAAAAAGGAATTATACCACGTCAGAGTTCCGCTTCAAATAATCAGCCCGCTTATGAATTACCAGTCATTAAATGCGATAATTGTGCCGACTCTACTCGCCAAAGAATGTTAAATGAGTATAATCCTAACACTCAAATAGAGCAAAGTGGTGCAGCCTATAGTGCAAAATGGGACGAATTAAAAGTGGTTTACAAAAACGAGCATTTAAAAATTATACTACATAATAATGCCCAACAACCAGGTACTATTACCAGCACAATAAAGGAGTATGATAAAGCAAGTAATAAAGTAAAGCTTATCGATAGTAGTGTGTTGGAGGCAAGCCAAAAAAATTATCTAAAAAACATTAGTTATACACCAGCGAGTTTAGATGCTGTTTTAATCATTAACATATCAGAAAACAATCAAACGGTAATAAATAAAATAATCTCAATAAATAATATTAGTAACAGCGATGAAAACTAAACACTTAATATTAACAGCAATTATAGCGGGTTTTAGCTATGGAGCAAAAGCTCAAAGCGGTGTAAGTATAACAACCGATAATTCCAGTGCCGATACTTCGGCCATGTTGGATATAAAATCCACCACCAAAGGCTTATTAATACCTCGGATGACGGCCAGCCAACGTTCTGCTATTGTTACTCCGGCAACAGGTTTAATGGTTTTCCAAACTGATGCAGGAACACAAGGTGCAGGTTATTATTTTTACAATGGAACTAACTGGCTACATGCCGTAGGAAACAGCACAACCACTTCTAACACCTTAGCTTTATCAACCAATGGTAGCGAGCGGATGCGTATTACCAGTACCGGTTTGTTTGGTTTTAACCAAACCAATCCCACTTATTTTGTAGAAGCAAATACACCTTACACCTCTAGCGCTAGTGTTGAACTTCTCCAAAAATGGACTGTTAGCGATTGTTCAGGTGCCTATTGTGAAATGAGATCTGGTAGTACCACTGACAATCAGTACTTCCCGTTTATACGTGGAGTTAATACTGTTGCAAATACCAGTTCTATAGCTTTGGGAGGATTAATTTCGGGTAGTGTAGATAATGGTACAACACCAATATTTCGTTTTGATGCACGCAAATACACCACTGGAACAAGTGGGAGTGAAACAAGTATTCCAACAACGAGCACACGGCCGCTTTTTTCTTGGTATAACTATGCTACCCACTGCATGAGCTTAATGGCAAATGGTTATTTAGGTTTAGCAAATGCTACCCCAAAAAGCACATTTGATGTTACCGGAAGTGTGGGAGCAAAGGTTACCAGTGTTTCTGCAACATATACTGCTGCTGATGAATATGTAATATTGGTAGATGCATCGGGTGCAAATCGTACTATTAATTTACCTGCTTCATCAGGTGTTACTAACAGAATTTATATTATTAAGAAAACTGATAACAGCGCAAATACTGTTACAATAGATGGTAATGCCAGTGAAACTATAGATGGAGCAACTACTAAAGTATTAACTACCCAATACGAAAAAGTGCAAATTATTTGCAACGGCAGTAATTGGTTTATAATTAATTAGAATAAAGAGAAAAGAGAAAAGAGAAAAGAGAAAAGATGAAAACGGTTGGTGATGTGATCAATTTGCATCGGTTTGTCACCCGAGGCAGAGGGATCTCTTGTAGAGGCACCCCCTTCGTGTATCGACATTGCGAGGAGTACGAGGAATTTGATGTAGAAGTGTTGATTGCTGCGACGAAGCAATCTGTTTTTGAAATAGAAGAGTTTGTCATCCCGAGGTACGAGGGATCTCACCGTTTTGCAGAGGCATTTGCCTCTGCTTCACGAGAACAAAAAAGCACCACGTTTCGCAGAGATATTCATCTCTGCTTAACAACAAAAAAAAGAAAAAAATTGAACCAATACAGAATGGAAAAAAGGTTTAAAATAATAACACTGTTTTTAATGCTTTGCAGCATTAGCTGGGGTCAATCCTTAATTAAAGTAAAAAACGTATACATGCGCAACGGTTTATCCTACGTTAAATCTTCCGGTTTAACTGTAGAAGGAATTACCCAAACCCTGAGCCAGAACATGCAGGTAAACGGTAGTATTACTATCAATAGTACTTTAAAAACAGGCAGTAAAGAATTATACATTAACAGCAACTCTGCATCCGCCTTAACCATAGGCGCAAGCGGTAAGTTAATAATAGAAGCCGGCGGAACCCTAAAACGTAAAATAAGCGGCAGTTCCGGGTTTTCTTTCCCTTTAACCGTAAGCGAAACCAATAGTTTAAGCCAAACCACCAATACGTTAAATACTTTTACCTTTTACAAAACATCGGGCAGCGATGCTAACTTTAGTATCCAACGAAATACTAATGGAACCGGGTTTGATATATTAAACAACGATGCCTCTAACACCACTACAATAGAATTTGAATATACACTTGACGGAGGAAACGAGCAGCGTTTTAAGTTTGTGGTAAGTTCGGGTACTATTACCAGCTTTCAGGTAAAAGACACCATTACCAATACTTTTATAGATGTGCCCGGCTATTTGTATACGTTAACGGGCAGCCCTGCAAACAGAGTAGGCATTATTAATCCCCGTGGTTTTTTAAGCAGCTTTATTGGTTTTGCGGGCGAAACCAATTTAAACTGGGTACACATGGTGTATTATGGCGAGGCCAATCAGGTAGTATCCGAGCAACACCAATATTTTGATGGCTTTGGCAGAGCTACCCAGGCGCAGCTAAAAAACATAGATGAAGATTTGGTATTGGCGCAACAAAACGTTTATGATGCCAATGGAGCGGCCGGTTTACAAACCCTTTATGCACCCATAGGCAATGCCTTTGCCTATAAAACTAATTTTATTACTCCGAGCAGCAGTAGCAGTACCCCATATAGTTATACCAATTTTGATGCTTCTACTAAATATTTTAATCCCGATGCCGTGTATGCATCAACCGCCAATACATTAGGTCATTATTATAGCAACAGTGGCCCTGAGAATTATATCTCAACTACTACCTATCCTTTTTCCCGCACCTACAGTAACGGCAACATGGTTTTTTCGTCTGCGGCGGGGAGCGATCATAAAATGGGTAGCAATCACGAAAGCAAAGCCATTGCCATGCCTGCAGGTAATGAGCTTAATACCTATTTGTACGATGCCGATTCCTTATTTAAAGTACATGAAAATTCTACTGATCCTTTTGCATTATCGCAATACAGCGGCACTATAAAAGCAGTAAAGACCATTAACATTGATAATGACGGTAAGGAAACCGTAAGCTATAGTGCTAACGGTTTAACCCTTGCCACCTGTGTAAGCGGCTTAACAAGTGAAGCCGGTAACCTTACCAACGTTACTTATCAGTTTTCTCATTTTGTAAGAGAAGATAATAGTCATCCGGATATTTATAATTCCGACGACCTATCTTACATAGATATTCATTTACCCAAAAACAAAAACAGTAGTTTAAAACTATCTGCGCTAACCTATTTAACACCACCAAGCACTACCACCCCTGCAACCTATACTACCCATTATACCTATACTATATTTGATTTGCAAGCAGGTGCCCTTTTAGTATCCGGTACCGATTACAGCATAAACACCACCACCTGGGATGTAACCTTTTACGGAGCATACGCCACCAAATCGCTTTATTTAAGAGTGTTTTTAAACCTTACGCCAACGGGCGAAATTTTGTTCTTTTTAAACTCACCAACCTTAACCTTAACATTAGATTACGGCCACTGGACTTTAAACTACTACGATTTATCCGGACAGTTATTACGCAGCGTAACGCCTAAAGGAGTAAATACGGGCAGTCCAGGAGTATTTAAACAATTTTGCAGCAGTTATGCGTATAGTAATTTAGGACAATTGGTACGCAGTAAAACACCCGATGCCGGTGTAGCTAATATGGTATATAATAATGAAGGGCAATTACGATTTAGCCAAAACGCCGAACAGTTAGCCAATAATAAATTTAGCTACATCAATTACGATGCCCATGGCCGTATAGTAGAAACCGGCGAGTATTATTCCGATAACAATAATTATAACTTCCAAAACTATTATAACAACAGTGTTATTTTTGAATCCTGCATGACCTGCGATAACACTAACGATGTATTGAACAGTTTGGACGGATTAGCCGACGGCGATTGTTATAATGAATATAAAACCTGGTATGGCAAGTTGCAAAGTGGCGATGAGATACCAACCGGTTACAGTTACAAAAGCCAATACACCCAAAAATATGTACAAGGGCAAGTTTCCCGTATCAGTAACGAAAACAGCATTATGTGGTTTAGTTACGATCAAATGGGGCGTACTACTTTTACTGTAGAACAAATAACCGAAGCCTTATATACCTCTATAAAAACCAGTATAAATGATCAGATAAAAACCACCAATTACACTTATAATTTACAAAGCGGGCAGTTAAGTCAGTACGTATACAACACCAACGGTACCGATAAACTAACCCACGCCTACACCTACAGTAAAGCAGGAGCATTAACAAATACTGATATAACCATATACGGAGGCAGTGCCCAAAATGTAGCAAAATATTACTATTACACCCACGGCGCCTTAAAACGAGCCGAATTAGGAGGAGTATTACAAGGAGTAGATTATGTTTATACCATACACGGACAATTAAAAAGCATTAATAACCCCTGGCAAGATGCCGCAAAGGATCCTGGCACCGACGGGCAGGGAGGAACCTCGCACGCTAGTTTTGCAAACGATTTGTTTAGTTACGGATTAGATTATTACAGCGGCGATTACTCCCGCAGTGGTACAAACATTACCAGCACTGCCAGCGGAGGCAGTAACTTTTACAGCGGCTTGGTAAGCGCACAACGTTACCGTTATAATTATGCTGCAGCATGCAGCGTACAAACCGGTGGTACAAATTATCAATTAATAACCCCGGCCAATAAGTACGAGCAGTTTATTAAACAATTTACTTACGATGAACTAAACCGCATGGCCACAGCCACTTTAGGTAAGTACGACCAGCAAACCCCTGCAACTACTACTTTTACCGAGTATAAAGAATTTGGTGGCAGCGGAGCCATAGCCTACGATGCTAACAGCAACATTACCAACCTAAAACGTAATGCCTATAACAAGAGCAGTAATTATGATTATCATAATTTAACTTACACCTACGATACTATAAACAATAAATTAAAGGAAGTAACAGATGTCTCAGGGGTAAACGGTTATGTAGGAACAAGCGCTTTTGATACCAGCGGCACCCGTGCCTTTACCTATACAGCACTTGGCCAGTTAAAAAGTAGCAGCGCCGAACATATTGACACCGCCTATTATTACCCCGACGGAAAAACCAAGCGCGTAAAATATAGCAGCGGAAATTACGTTAATTATTATTATAATTGTACTAATCAGCTTATGCGTACAAGCAGTAAACAAGGATCAGATACAGCACATACCTGGTATGTATATAGTGCTAATGGCGCATTACAATCTGTTTATAAAAAATCTACAGGAGTATCTTTTGCATTATCAGAGCAACCCGTATACGCGGGTGGCCGTATAGGTGTGGTAGACCGTGCCCACAGTAACGAAATTATTTATCATTTAAGCGATCATTTAGGCAATACCCGCATGGCCTTTAAAAACAACGGCAGCAACCAACCTACCGTAACCATGTATGCCGATTATTATGCCTTTGGTGGTTTAATGCCAGGCCGTTTTAACAACAACGTAACAGGCGGAGCAAACAACACCAACACATACCAATACCAAGGCCAACAAAAAGACCCGCAAGCCAATTGGAGCCAGTTTGAACTACGTATGTTTAACAGCGATTTAGGCCGCTGGTTTGCACCCGACCCATATAACCAATTTGCCAGCCCGTATAACGGTATGGGCAATAACCCTATTAGTTTGATGGACCCGAATGGGGGCTACGCTATAAACGGTGGAAATGCAGGAATAAATAGTTATGGGAGACATTATGATGCAATAGGGCTAAATGCTTATTCTTCTCAAGCCCGTTATGACGATTGGGCACAAGCCATCCGTAATTATTATAACGGTACTGCTACTTTGCAAGAGATGAATTATTTTGCTTCGATGGCCGGGCAAGATTATGCGCAAATTACCTGCCAGGAAAGTATTTTAAACAACTATCATCATAACAATAGTGTTATAAATGAAATGAATGATGCTATTGATTTATCATTAGAATCTGGTACAACTAAAGATTTGTTTGATTTGGCTAATGGGGTAACTGGATATGCAGGTATTATTTCTGGAGCAAATTATGTAGACCAAAATTTTGGAAGAATAAGCACCTTAGCAAGTTTAGGAGGCTTTGATTTAGGTGATGGTAAAACTTTAGTTTATGGAAACAATGGAGATTTAGTAGTTAGAGACAATTCCGTAAAAGTTGAAAATGAAGGTGAAACAGTAGGGATAATGAAACTGGTATGGGATAGAGAGCTTGGTACTTGGGGACCTCATTCTGCGGTTGTAATAGGAAATGCTGATAAAACATTAATTTCAGCAGCAGATATTAATAAGTGGTTTAAAGGATTGAATGGTGAGCATTGGACACAAGGTCATGCGGAGGCAGCATTTTCAAATGGTTTTAGAGTCACTGGAGCAAGTAACATGTATAGTCCATCGGCGATTTTGGGTTATATAGGAGCTCAACACACAAAAACAGAAAAATTATTAAAATATACTACGAATGGTGCTAAGACTTGGTCTGATAAAGCAAATGGACTTAAGGCAATGAAGGGAGCAGCATTTGTAGGTAAAAGCATGGGAGTTTTAGGAGCAGGATTAACATTTTATGAAAATGCTACGGATGCTGATGGATTTACTGCGGGGGATGCTTTCAAGGTTGGCGTAGGATTATTAACGACTTTCACCCCGTGGGGTTGGGCGTATGGATTAGTTGATATTGGAGTAGGTATGGCAACGGGCACAACATTAACAGACCGTATTGGAGCAGGCATAGACGGTGCTTTAAATCGATAATATATGAATGCTATTTTTGATTACGTTTATTATCGAATAAATAAAGCATACTTTAAATGGGATGGTCGTAATGGAGCTACGTCTATAATAACAGTTAGTATGGTTCAATCAATGGTGTTAGGTGATATTATTGCTTTAACTTTAAAGGAAATATTAACAAAAGAAGAGTTAAATTCTAAAGCAAAATTAATAGCATATACTTGGGCTGTGATTTTCATTGTTCTCTTAGTTCTTAATTTATTTAAATACAAGAATAGATATAATGCATTAAAAAGAAAGTGGAAAGATGAAAGTGAACTAATAAGAACTGTTAGAGGTTTTGGCGTTTTTTTTATTGTCTTATTTCCTTGGCTTGTACTGTATCTATTCGTTTTAGAGTGAGTATTAGCGGTAATGTATCAGAACATCACTTTTTAGCAAAAAACCGATTTAAAAAGCCCTAAAACAGGGGAATAAAAGAATTTCAAAAACGATTGAAGTAAAATAATCCCTAAATGCATAGCAGAAACACATTTAATAAGATAAAATTTGGAGGGCATTTGTATAGCTTTAATTCGGATAATGGAGGTAGATTTACTTCTCCGAATGGGGGATACTCATATAATGTTTACGATAGAGCAATAGCAAGAGGAATGAGCGAATGGCAAGCCGAGGAGTTAGCTAAAGCTCACCAGGCTAAACAAGATTGGGAAGAGGCTCAACAGCAACAAGAGTTTTGGCGTGAATATATGTTTATGCTCGAAAAACCCGAACAATATTTTAAACAATATTGGGAAGAAAAATTTGCAGCATTAGGTCCACCGCCAGTTGGTGTTTGGAATGATAGTGAGAAAGATATGGCAGCTGAAGAATATTGGAGTGAAATGAGGGTACTTGAAAAGGAGTATTATTCTCAATCCATGAGCATGAGCGAAGAAGTGCAAAGTATGTTGGGTAATTATCATTCTGGTAACTCTCGTGTTGGTGGCGATAATGGTAGCTGGACTGATAATGGATTTATGGGACGACAAGAGGCACGTTGGGACAGTTATTGGGCAAGTGTCGTAGCAACAAAGTCAGGTAATGAAGGGAAACTACGTAACTTTTTGGGAAGAATGTTTTCAGCAATTGGTGATGTATTAAGCGGTGATTACTTTAATAGACGATATTCTAAACAAACGGGGGCGGTTAGAATTGGTCATAAATCAGGTTCAAAAGTTAGCACAGAAGGGGAAGCTATGGAGATGGATAATGACCCGTCACCAAAAGAATATCAAATTTTTTCATGGGGCGGGCAAAAGCACCGTTGGCCAAGGGGTGGGTCTGCGGATAGGCAGCATCATACAGTTCGGATTAAAATCGGTGGCTATAAGAAACAAGGACACTGGGAGCTTGTTACTACTGCAAATCAACAAAACCGAAATGGATATTTCAATAATATAACAAGCAATCCTGTTAAACATAAAATCAGAGTTGGTACCTTAGGTGTCCCAAATTATACATTAACAATTAATGGTAGAACCGTAGGTGCAAACAATGTCTTTGAGAATAGTAATGTTCACCGAAGATTAAAAAATGGCGTGGTTGATAATTATATTATTTCTATTCCTGGAAATTTACCCGTGAATGCTCTTTGGTCTGTCGATTATTATGAATGGCATACACAAGATATATTTACTTGGTTTAAAATTGGATTTAAATTTCAATAAAAAAACGTGCTCTTGTTCAAAATTAATACTTGTTTGATAACTATATTGTTTCTAATTATCATAGAAAACGGTTACTCTCAAACTAAATTTGATTATGAAAGATGCTTTGAAAAGAAATTAAATGATTTTAGCCTAAATCTATCAAATGAAAAACTTTTAATAATTGGTGAATATCATTTTTATGAGGAAAACTCTAAGGTTTATGAAGAGTTCTTAAATAAAAAAATCATATCAAATAAAAAGATTACTAAAATTCTTTATGAGTTTGGTTTTGCCGAAGAAATTTTAGCTAATTATTATTTGGAAACAGAGGATTCTACAATAGGCAAACAATTAGATTTTACCGATAGTGATTTTAAAAAAATTTTAGATAATGTTGTTGAATATAATAAGGGAATTGGTGTTGGGCAGCAGATTCGTTTTGTTGGAATTGATACTGAAACAAGTTTTTCCAACTATGCTTATGCTTTAAGTATACTGCTTGATGATAAAATAAAATCAGATACAACTTCTTTCTCATTTTACTTTTCAAAGATGAATTTTAGTGTAAAACATAACAAAAATAATATTTCAAAGAAAAATTTTAAGGTATCCTATTATGACTTTGTTGATGAATTATTTAAAGCGTTTAGGGATAATAATGAAGATGTAAAATTAGAATTAGGTGATTCATATGAAAAAGTTGCGAAACTATATCAAAGTTATTTATTAGGACAAAAATTGAAATTCACTAATTTTAACAAATCATTAAGAAGAAAGAAAAGAAATATTTTAGCAGAGGGTCGTGAAGATTTTATGTTCATCAATGTTAAAAAAATCCTTAATAATTTAGATTCAAACGAGGTTTGTATTCAAATTGTGGGCTCGGCACATTTGGAAAATTATAAAAATAAAAAAGATGGATTTCAATCGTTAACTTTTAAAATAAAAGAATCGGGACATATTGTTAAAACATTTATGATACTTTATAATGAGCCGATTGTTTATAGAGATGTTGTTAGACGTAAAATTTTAAAAAAGGATTTTGTTGACGTTGCTCAACAAAAAATGAAACAGTCAAAAGAATTTATAATAGTTGATAAGAATTGTGCCGATTTTAATACTGATAATGAATTTGATTATATCATACTTGGGTGTGGTAATTAAAATACCAATACTAACACAAGATGAAAGATTTAATGCAAGAGGATTTTCATTTGAAAAGGGCTTTTATGTTGAAAAAACAACTCCAGGTAGAACTTCGGTAATGTATCAGAACATCACTTTTTAGCAAAAAACCAATTTAAAAAGCCCTAAAACAGGGGAATAAAAGAATTTCAAAAACGATTGAAGTAAAATAATCCCTAAATGTCTAGAAGTAATACATTAAATAAGATAGAGTTTGACGGGTATTTGTATAGCTTTAATACGAATAATGGAGGTAGATTTACTTCTCCGAATGGGGGCTACGCAATAAACGGTGGAAATGCAGGAATAAATAGTTATGGAAGACATTATGATGCAATAGGGTTAAATGCTTATTCTTCTCAAGCCCGTTATGACGATTGGGCACAAGCCATCCGTAATTATTATAACGGTACTGCTACTTTGCAAGAAATGAATTATTTTGCTTCGATGGCCGGGCAAGATTATGCGCAAATTACCTGCCAGGAAAGTATTTTAAACAACTATCATCATAACAATAGCGTTATAAATGAAATGAATGATGCTATTGATTTATCATTAGAATCTGGTGCAACCAAAGATTTGTTTGATTTGGCTAATGGGGTAACTGGATATGCAGGTATTATTTCTGGAGCAAATTATGTAGACCAAAATTTTGGAAGAATAAGCACCTTAGCAAGTTTAGGAGGCTTTGATTTAGGTGATGGTAAAACTTTAGTTTATGGAAACAATGGAGATTTAGTAGTTAGAGACAATTCCGTAAAAGTTGAAAATGCTGGTGAAACAGTAGGAATAGTAAAATACGTGTGGGATAGTGAATTTGGTGAATATTGGCCAGAAGCCGCTGTCGTAATTGGTAATGCTGATAAAACATTAATATCTGCTGCTGATATTAATAGATGGTTTAGAGGGTTGAACGGAGAGCATTGGGTGGAAGACAATAGAACATCTTCAAATGATGGTATAGTTGGAGTTGGAATGAGTTTGTCTTTTACAGCTACCATAGCTGGTATTGGTGGGACTTTCTCAATGGGATTTGTCAAATCTAAGAATAATGGGGATGGTGTTATATTTACTTTTGGAACAGCACAGGGAGTTGATATATCAGTAGGTGTATCCTCATTTGTAGTTAAAGGTTCAGAAAATTTCACACCTTACACTTTAGGCGGAGCTGGCTATCAAATTGGCGGAGGTAAAGGTGTGATGTCTTTTTATTATGGAGGAAATGCTAATGGTAATATTTTAAAACCAGACTACAAAATATGGGGTGGAGGACCATCTATTGGATTGCCAAATAAAAGTGGTTCAATATCCGAATCTTTTACAATTGTTATACCTAGTGTTCCATATATTAGTTTATAATATGAAAAAATCCATTGTATACATTTTTATTGTAATATTTATTATTTATATTATCGATATGATTATCCCTGGTCCCGAAAAGCGTGCATGTGAATTATATAGTCAAATAGTTTTAATAGAATTTAAAGGGGTAATTTCAGAAAAATATCGTAGAGAACATGATATGCCATTTATTAAAATAGACGATATGAATTCCAAGTCAAGTTTTAATCTTTATTATGACCGAAGTGGATTATATGAGTTTGTGTCAATTGGAGATTCAATTTTTAAGATGAAACAAAGTAATTTAGTGTATATTACTAAAACGAATTGTGATACTGTATTCAAATTAGATTACGATTGTGAAGTTAATCGATAATTGGGTAATGTATCAGAACGTCACTTTTTAGCAAAAAACCAATTTAAAAAGCTCTAAAACAGGGGCTTTAAAATAAACGAAAGAATAATAAATCATGTTAGACCTATTAGAGAAACAACTTCCATAAATCGGTATTTAATTATTGGATAAAGTAAAACCACATGTTAGTAATGTATCAGCACATCACAATTAGCAAATACCCAAAAACTAAGATTAATTTTGAAATACGGTAAAAAGTAAAGATTAACAAGAGTATAAGAAAATAATGCATTTTGCATTTATTTAAAGGCTTTAACAATGTTGTTAAATTTACTTAGAAATGTAAAAATTTATATAGTATTTTTATTAGCCAAGGAGCAGGCTTCCCAAAATTTACAGTAATGTTAAAAGACGTAAAGAAAAATGCAAATCCGAATGGGGGGTATTCATATAATGTTTATGATAGGGCAATCGCCAGAGGAATGAGCGGTTGGCAAGCCGAGGAGTTAGCTAAAGCTCACCAGGCTAAACAAGATTGGGAAGAGGCTCAACAGCAACAAGAGTTTTGGCGTGAATATATGTTTATGCTCGAAAAACCCGAACAATATTTTAAACAATATTGGGAAGAAAAATTTGCAGCATTAGGTCCACCGCCAGTTGGTGTTTGGAATGATAGTGAGAAAGATATGGCAGCTGAAGAATATTGGAATGAAATGAGGGTACTTGAAAAGGAGTATTATTCTCAATCCATGAGCATGAGCGAAGAAGTGCAAAGTATGTTAAAAAATTACCATTCTGGAAATTCAAGAGTAGGGTTTGATGATGGCAGCTGGACAGATAATGGATTTATGTCAAGACAGGAATCCAGATATGATACATGGTGGTCAATTGCTAAAGAAAAAGGATTAGCAGAGGCTGATAAATATGTACACCCAGAAAGATACATGTCCGCTAGTGGAAATAAAGCCAAGACAAGTAAACCTCCTCGCCAATTTTGGTTTAAGGTTAAAAATTTCTTTCAAAACATACTCTCTCGTTCTTCTTGGAAAAGGCGGTACAATCATAGAGTTCCTGGCTTTCAAACCAATAAAGGAAATCGATTATTTCAAGGTACTTTTTGGGCAAATCATGGATTGACGTTTGGTTTTAGAGTAGCTAACACGGTACTTTGGGATATAACTATAGGGACACCAAAGTTTAGATTGAATGGTCGACAAGCACCTACTTTTGACCAAGGAGGTCAGGATTTCTTTCCAAAATCTGGACCAAACAAATGGAGGTTCTTTTACCAAATAGACAGCGGAGACCCAACATATTACAACGAACCATGCCTTGCTCCATTTACAATATTTGGATTAGGCTCATTTGGAGGTAAACGCTTTTTCTCAAGTGATGAAATAGGAGGACCAGGCACTACATCTAATCATGATTGGAATTCACTTAACCAAATACAGAATTCTGGAAGTTTTAATCCTAATGGTTCATGGCCTTAACTAAAATTAAGTACATATTATTTGTAGTTTGTTTTACATTATTCAATTTTAAAGCAAATGCACAAAGCAATAATTGCGATATAGATTTTACAAAACTATTTGCCGATAATCAAAAGGGTATTTACATGTTTGGAGAAAACCATTCAGTTCCTCAGATTAAATATTATTTAAACATTATTAATGATTTTTCAGAAGTTCAGGATACGCTTATAGTTTACTTAGAAGTTCCTCGTTCATCCCAGATTTTAATTGATAAGATATTATTAGAAAGAGACACTTCCTATCTTGACGATTTAACGTCAATATATGATGGTAAGAAGAGAGAAATTGAATCAATAGTAAGATATGCTTATTATTATAATTTAATAGGGTTTAAGAAAATTTACATTTATGCTATAGATTATCCTTACTTCCCTTCTCAGGTATTTAGTACTATATGGTCATTAGGTATGGGTAAAAAGTTTAAGCCAAAAATTAAGTCAAAATATGAGAAACAAGTTTTTAGTTTTAAACTAAAACTTAAATACAAAGATGAAACTGTAAAAAAATATGTTGAAAGTGTTTCAAACTTAATAAATGAAAAGAATTTCGATGTTTCTATGTTTTTGGATTGCAATAATAAAGATTATTTTAAGTTAGTAGAATATTTAAATCAATATTATGTTGGTAATGTTAAAGTGAAAAGGGTAAAAAACATAACAATGGAATATTTTAAAGAAAGAGAGAAACACATTATTTCATATTTTAACGAAGTGTTATTAAGTACAAATAAATATACAGGTGTGGCTTTTTTTGGGATGAATCATGTGCTTAAATTAAACGATGATACAACTTATAGCTTTAGTCCGAATCTATGTCAAGGTTTAATAAAACTTAATTATAATGTAATCTCAGCAATATACAAATATGACAATGCGATTATTTCCAAATATGATAAAATAAAATATAATGATAAATATTTTAAGAGTACTTTCAAATCGGAAGAATTGCATAAAGAACTGGATAGTATTCCCAAAGAGAACTGTGATGTATATAAAATGAAAAACAATAATTATTTTGATTATGTAATTATTGCAAATTAGGGTAATGTATCAGAACATCATTTTTTAGCAAAAAGCCAATTTAAAAAGCCCTAAAACGGGGGAATAAAAGAATTTCAAAAACGATTGAAGTAAAATAATCCCTAAATGCATAGCAGAAACACATTTAATAAGATAAAATTTGGCGGGTATTTGTATAGCTTTAATTCGGATAATGGAGGTAGATTTACTTCTCCGAATGGGGGCTATGTTGTAACTAATGGGGCTAACGGTACAGGTGGTTGGTATTTTAAATCTGAAGAACACAAAGCATCTTTCGAGAAGATGAGGGAACAAAGTAAATATTGGAATCGATACCTTGATTTTATATATCAGTTTAACGCTTCTGATTATTTCACTCAAGGGTCCATGTTAGACAATTTATTTTTATCAGGAACAGGAATAAGTATGTTTGGGGAATATTCATCGAACATACTCGACTTAAAAGATAGTTGGACATTTTCTGCAAATGGCCAGGCATATAATGAATATTGGGGTGATAATGGTAAGGATATAGACTTAGCTGCGCAATTATCTGAACAAGCCGCTAACTCTCAAAATAGTAAAGATTTTGCACGTTATTCTGCAGCTGCTTTATCCAGAGCTATAGGAAAACTAGTTGTTGCAAAGTGGAATAAATCAGATAATTATCTTACAATTAATGGAGCAACAGGTTTGGCAACCTCAATTGTTATAGATGGTGTATGGATACATTTAAAAGAAGGTTTAGATGCTGATTATGCAAATGAACTCGGATGGAATATGATGCAAGCGGTGGTTAACGGGTTGATGAGTCTGCAGGGGGTGAAGGAACTAATACTACATGGATTAGTAGATATTAGTGGTACTGGAAGATTTGATGTTGACGATATTAATGAATGTGAAGGAGGTCCTATCGGAAGTGGGATTTGGGCTAAATATATGGTTTCAGAGGATGCAGAAATTGATGTAAATACTAAACGTGAAAAAGATAGAATTGTTATATACGATTTTACGGCTAATAGTTTCATTGTCAATAGTGGTCCGTTTGCAACAGAAGGCCCAGGTGCAATAGACGGAGCTATCGGCGGTCATTTAAAATTTAATTTATTTACTAATGCTATTAGTTCAACCTATAGTGTTGATGTTAAACCACATAAAATCGTAGTTTTCGGAATAGTAGCATCAAGCTCTACCTACTTTTCATTTCAGATTAATGATGCTTGGGATGGGGCATATGGAATAGATAGAGGACATTATAATTCTGATCCGTATTCCGATTATCCTGGGCGAGGTGTTTTTAGAAGACCATAAGAATGAGTAAACTAACTTTTATTATATTATTCTTTATCTCTTTTAGAGTCTACCCTCAGAAAGACACTTGTTGGTCTTACCTTGAATATGATACAAGATTTCATAAGGACACCTTAAGGATTGAATACGATAGTATAAAATATATAAAGCATTCTTATAATAGGAGTCTCTTTCCGACTAGGTATTATATTGATGATGTGCTGGTTGACTCTCTTTATTTTTATCAGATGAAAAATAAAATTCAGTCTAGTAAGAAAACTTTTGAAAAAGCTGAGTACCATTATTGTATAATAAGTATTAATGGAAAGCCTTTTCTTGAAACCTATTTAGCCGGTGATTTATTCTTTTATGGGTATACAAAATTATATGATGAGAATGGAAATATTAAGGAGGAAGGTATGTATTCTGACAATAGTTGTTCTTTAACTAAGAAAACAGGTGTTTGGAAATATTATTTAGATACTCGAATAATTAGGATTGAGGAATACGACACAAAGGGTAATTTATTAAACGCAAAGAGTTTTTAGTGGTGTATTGTACTTTTGCTGTGGGTAATCTGTTAGAATATATAAAGGTTGGTTCAAATCAGTATAATGGCGTTTATCAGATGTATGATATTGTTGGCACCTCTGGTTATGTTATTGCGGATGCACAACAGGAACCTAACGGAATTTTTATTTATGATATAAGTACTAATAAAGAGATTGGTTCAAATAATAAATTTGTAGGTGAAGAAAGAATATATTTTAATATTCCGTCTCCTCGTTTTGGTGCTAGCGAGAATATAAAACATACCATTGTTGTAATAGGAATTAAACACAGTGAAACAGGTAGTGGAGATAACCTAACTTGGCAGTTGTTTCAAGATAAAGATTTTGGTTCTAAACCACATGGCCCAACTGGTAATTATATTCATAGATACCCCTAGTAAGCGCTAAGCTGAAGCCAAGGCCCTGAGCGGTGGGGCTTAGGGCGATTGTATAATTTAAATCAAAACTCATTAACCTTAATTGGACTTTGTTCATTGGCACTACTTAATCTCCATTCTTAGTTACTTCCTATGCCCAACTCACTTGCAACGCTTCAGCTTAGCGCTTACTGGGGAATAAAATTAAAAATAATTATTAGAATTTAATTTTTGTAAAACTTTGTTGAAAAATAAAATAAAAACGCCCTAAGCCCAACCCACTTGCAACGCTTCAGCTTAGCGCTTACTAGGGGTCTTCATTATTCTACTTTTTTTGTTTTAAAAAGCCCTTGTTTTAATACTCTTTAAATTGGTTTTTTGCTAAAAAATGGTCCCTTTTCATCACACTTAATTTAAATTTTGTCTTGGAGTTTATTTTCTTGCTGCTCGTTTTTATTTATTTTATCCCATATTCTTTTAAATTCATATTTACATAGGCGAAATCCTAAATATAAACCCAAACTTAGCCAAAAGAAATAGGTTAAAATTTCAGATGGGACAATTGAATATAATAACTTTTCATTAACTACATCAAAAACAATATTAAAAATGAAAAAAAGTGCAATACCTTTCTCATATAAATTAAAATATTTCCAATTATTTTTACTTGTTTCCATTTCTTCTTAAAATGAATTTCATTAATTCAGATATTAGAAATATTATTAATGCTATACCCCCTATTAATAAAATTGGAAGTATTAATTCTTCTAAATATTTTCTAAAAAACATTTTTGTCACTAAGACAATGCCACACACTATACTTGAATAATTGGAAATTTTTTCCCAAAAAGTATAATTATTTATAAATCTATCTCCAGCCATAAGGTAAAACTTTAGGTGTAACATTTGTATTATCTCTTGGCTCTGTAAAATATTGCAATGGACTTTGGGAGTTTAAACGGTCACCGTATTCATTGTAAAGTTCATATGCTAATTTACTTCCAATTGTCCATTTAATCCAACTTGGTAATTTACCATTCGGTTCTCCACCGCCTTGAGGCGAGTTATTTAATGGATTTTGTGATGTATGCTCATAAGTGTAACTCCATGGACCAGGATAACTTTGATTTCCATTACTCGAATTTAATGCTTGAAAAAGCGCAAACCCACTTCCGACAATTAAAACACCAAAAGCAATTGGTGGTAGTTCTGATAAAGAACTAGTTAACGCTAATGTAGCAGTCATCGTACCAAAGGCAGAATTAGTATTTTCCCCATCATGAGTAAGTGGTTCTACATTGCTGAAATAACTCAAACTTAAGTTTGCTGTATGAGCAACTGCAACAGTAAAAATTGATTCTTGTATAATTTCACCACTTAAAGGATTTTGCCAATCGCTATGACCATCTGTTATTCCTAAATAAGTATAATCAAAAGAGACTATTCCTCCTGAAGTCATACTAAATCCATCCATTGTTCCCCCGTTATAAATCATCGAATTTATAGTGGATATCATTGGTGCTGCAAAATCAGGCATAGGGTCCCAAGGTTTATAATGACTGGGTTCTTCTAATTGAGAAAGTGCATTTTGATAGGAAGCCCCTAAAGGTGTTGAAAGATATGTTTCATAATCATTAAATAAATTTCCGACATAATGACCTAAATAATTATCATAAGCACCGCTAAAAAGATTGTTGTAGGCAGAATAAGCTGCGCCTGTTCCCATACTACTTATCTGAGCAGATAGCTTTAAATAGTTTGTCCAGTAAAATGAATTTGCCCTGTCACTTTCAAACCTTGCCCGCTCCTCGTTATTTTTAAAATACCAACCACCTGTACCGTTAGCCCCATTAGTTACAACATAGCCCCCATTCGGAGGATGAACAGGTCTGAAAAACAGTATGTTAGATATAGTTTTAATGAAATTATAACTTAAATATTGAACTTTTGATTAAAAAAAATGTAAATTAATTTTGCGAAGTTTTTACATTGTAATTACTTAATTTCTTAAACATTATATCAGTTTGTTCATCTAAATATGATTGAACTAAAGAAACATATCGATAAAATTCCTTACTATTTGGAGCATGTCCAGATATTTTTCTTACAATATAGTCTGGCATTCCCAAACGAAGCATAGTTGTAATTGCTGTTCTTCGCATTGTATGTGAAGTTAAATGATCAGCTAATGTGTAATTTTCCTTTTTTGTTCCTTTTTTATAAACAGGATATGATACACCTCTTTTTTTTCGATACTTAGCTATTTCTTGTTTATCATCAATGTATTTACCTAATATTTTTAATTGTGTATTAAAAAAACTTTCTGAAAAATGAGGTAATATATAAACGCTTCTACTTTTATATTTTTTGAGTATATCAATAGCGAAATCGGGTAATTTAATAGATGTAAAGGTTGAAGTTTTTTTTGAAATAACTTTTAAATAGTATTGTCCATTCTCAGTATAGAGATTTTCTTTTCTTAATGCTAATAAATCTGAAATTCTTAATGCAACGGCACAACCAAAAACAAAAAAATCTTTAACCTTATTTAATTTATCCGGTAATTTTTCGCATAGCTCTTTATCATATATCAAATAATTTAATTGAGTTGGGGTTAATGCAATAATTGGAATTTCTTCCATTGGAACATAAAAGGATAAATGAAAATTACCTATTGGAAAATTTAAATCCTTTAGAAGGTAGTTTAAGAATGCTTTTAAATTTTTGATAATTGTACCAACATAATTATCAAAACAGTTTAGGTCAAAATATAAGTATTCTGTAAAATCAAAGTAAAAAATTTTCCAATATTTCTGTATGTTTTCATATTCTTTAGTTGAAATGTTTTTAATTAAATATAATTTGAAATCGAATTTTTTAATTAAAATAAAATCTTCTAATATTTTAAGCGCTGAACGATAGTTATTAATTGTGCTTTGAGATATTTTATTTCCATTTTTCTTTACTCTAATTCCAGTATGGGTCTCTCTTATAAATTGTTTAAATAATTTTAATACTTCATTATATGGTATGAATTTTACTTTTTTCTCTTTTATTAAAAATACCATAATAGATGAATTAGTTTTTAATATTACAATATCAGATAGAGTGAAATTAAAGATAATATTTGATAAAAATTATAATGATAATAGAGTATAAATACTCATTTTCGTAGGCATTTGAGCAATTGGGTGTTTTGTGCACTTAAAATTTAAATATTTGTAAAGAAATGTATTTTGTTCTTTGTAATGCCCATTTATTTTGGTTGTTTTTGCTAATTAATAATGTAAAAATTAAAATGTGTTAAATGCATAAAAACTAAAAGTTAATGTATAGATTTAGTCATAATCTAATTGTTAATAATGGGAACAGAAAACGAATTACTGGATAGTATAGATTCTTTTTTAGATGAAATACTTAAAAACAATTTGCTTGCCAGGATTAATTGCAATTATCAACCTAGTAAACTAAACACAATAGCACATAAATTGAATAAAATTGCGGATGTAATATTGTTAAACACTAATCAGGGAACTTTTGTGAACAACGAGTTTTGTGATTTGCTTGAAGAAACCATTGTTTCGTTTGGTAATCACGATTTTTCTCGTCGTATTGAATATACCACGGATGGTTCAATTATGGATGCAATAGCGGCCGGTATTAATATGTTAGGAGACGAGATGTCGAAAACGCTCGTTTCTCGCGATTTTTTTAAGAACATATTTGACTCTGTTAAGGATATTTTAATTGTATTTGATGCTTCGGGTGAGATTATTGATATTAATGCCTCAGGAATGGAAGTGTTTAATGTTCTGCCCTCTGAAAATAGAAAAAGTAAATTTCAAATAAGCAATGATTTGAACTTTACTAAAATACTTGGAGTTATCAATGATCTTAAATACAAGGAGGAATACACACAGCGCGGGGAGTTACAGTTTAATTTAAAGGATAATAAAATTGTTTTTATTGATTATACAGTAGTAATGATAAATGATCGTAACGCAGATACTGGACGATATTTGTTCTCAGGTCATGATGTTACGATTCGAAAACTAAAAGAACAAAGTGAAGTTAACTTGTTAATTCAAGTGCAGGAAGCAGAACGTAAACGTTTGTCCGAGGATTTGCATGATTCTTTGGCTCAGCGTTTAAATGGAATTGCCCTTCATTTAAACTCATTAAAATCAATTAAGACTGATGCAAAGGAATTTGATATTTGTTATAATATCTGTATTCAAAGTGTAAAGGAATCCTTAACTGAAATAAGGGAATTATCTTTTAATCTTATGCCAAATTCTATTGATCAGGGTGGTTTGTATGCAGGTGTAGAAGAGTTGATTCAGCGGGTTAAGTTGAAAATTGATTTCACTAAACCAAAGATTGAACCGGTTCTAAAGCCCGATCAAAAAATAAATATTTACAGGATTATACAGGAATTTATAAGTAATAGTATAAAACATTCTAGTACAAGTAAAATATTGATAAAAATTAAACTTACCAAAGGTATTCTATCGGTTAGTTTGCAGGATTTTGGAATTGGTTTTGATTATAATAGTGAATTTAATGGAAGCGGTTTAAAGAATATAAAGAGTAGAATGACGGCTTTAAATGCAGATTGGAAATATTCTGGTAAATTGGGTAAAGGAGTAAGTCTGGAATTTAAACTAAATGTATCGTAATGTTGCCAAAACTTAAAGTGTTAATTGTTGATGATTTTGCTATAATTAGGAGTGGTATTAAAATGATGCTGAATGTTCAAGAGCAATTTGATATTGAGGTTTTTGAAGCTGAAAATGGAAAAACTGCTATTGATTTATTTATGCAAGTAAATCCGGATATAACATTGCTTGATATTAAAATGCCGGTTTTAAATGGATTAGAAGCATTAAAGGAAATTAAAAACAAATATACAGATGCAAAAGTAATAGCACTCACATCGTACAGCGAAAAATATATAATTGATACAATGTTAAATGCAGGGGCAATGGGTTATATTATTAAGGATACGGATCTTAATATGTTAATGGAAGGGATTAATACAGTATTAAGAGGAGATATCTTTTTATGCCGGTTGGTAACTGATGTGATGAAGGAAGAAATATCTGAAGGGGTTGATAAAAAAAATATTTTAAAGGTTGAAAAATTAAATAATACAACGGCTGATCCTTTTGTTCTTTTAACTAATAGAGAATTAGAGATAATTTATCATATAGTTTCGGGTAAAAGCAGTGCCGAAATTGCAAAAGAACTTCATTTGAGTAAACGCACAATAGATAGTACCCGGTTGCGTATTTTAGGCAAGCTAAACATAAAGAGTACTGCCGAGCTCGTGCTTTATGCAGTAAAAAATAAATTAGTAAAAATTAAATAATCCCTAATAGATAGGGTTTTTAAGATTTATCTGTATTGTTTAAGCCACTCTATCGCTTGTTTATCATCAATGAAAACTTTAGCAGGTATTGGTGGGGGGCTAATTTTAATAAAAAAAGTAGCTATCATTTTTTCAATAGAATTTCTAACAACAAAAGCTCCTGCCTTCATTCCTTTTAAACCTTCTTTTTTCATGTATTCTCTTGCTTCAAACGTATCTATTTTAAAACCATTAGCGTATATAAGAACCGGATAATCTTTGCCATTTTGAAATTCTAATCTTTCATTGACCATTTCTTTGGCCATATTTAAATCAATTTTAATATTTTTTGGAAACGTTCCCACTACAATATTTTCGATTAATTTATTTTCAACAATCATTATTTTTTATTTACTATAATTGATAATTGTTCAAAGTTATAATTTTCATTGAATTGAATATAATTACTTTTACGATTTCTTTTTGCTCCAAATCTTGTTTTTTCTAATTCAGCATCCATTCCAAGTAGTACTTCATTCGCACCAGACTTAAATGCGAATAAAATTGTTTGAAATAAATTGTGTCGGTAAGCTGAATATTTTTTAAAAGAATAATCTAGCCCAAGAAAAATTGGTGAACATGTGTTTTTAGAAAAATACATAAATCCTACTGAAATTATTTTATTGCTTTCTATATCCTCAATTTCAATTATTTTCCAATTTTTAGATCTAAACATTTGTGAAATGGCCTTCATGGGTAAATTAAAAGTATTTATTTTAAAGCTTTTCTTTTTTACGTTTATATAAAGATTGAACCATTCCAAAATTTTGTTTTCATCAAATTTGTGCTCTGTTATAATATTGTATTTTTTTAAAAAAGGTAAAATTTCTTTTCGTTGAAAACTTCTTGATTTCGGAGAAAGTGAAGTGATGTAGTCATCTATGTTATTCCAATCGGATTTTTTTAACGATAACACATCCGACATATCCGTTCTAAAGAATCCCTGAGCAATTAAAAAGTCTCTTAACTCTATATCATCTGTATTAAAATCTCTCAAATAAATAGCGCTTGCTTCGTTATCCTTTTGTATTTCTCTAACCTTTTCAAGCATCAGTTTAATAGCTTGTTGCCAGTTTTTATTTTCTCTGTCCAGGTATAAGTGTTCTCCTTCTGTTAATAAAGACCCCATCATCATAACTTTGCTGGTTAAGTAATAAGGGTCATTCTCCCTAATTTCTTCTATTTGTTTCGATACTGATTCCGGTGATAACATGTCGTCTTTACATAACAGGCATGTAAAAAAAGTTGCAAGAATTACTTTGTCTGTATTGTCTTTTATAATTATATAATAAAATTTCCAATTATTCTCAGGCTCCGGATTATCTATAAAAACTTCCTCTAAAAATTTACAACCTTCCCAATCAAAGCTTCCTCTATCTTCAAAGAAACTGTCCCAAATTGTTTTGTCAACATTTGAAATAGAATTTACAATATCTAACGTAAATTCATTTTGCTTTTTTAATTGACTAGGATTTAAATGAGATGCATAACTAAAATCCATATTAAAAAATGAAGACAGGTCGTCAATTGTCTTTTCTTCCTCAGAAAGTAAATATGGATAATGATATTCAATTGCGTTAATTAGTTTAATTATATCTTCATCATTTTGATTCACATTAATGGGTATTCTAATTCCTGTTCTTTTTAATGATACAGCCGGAAATAAACCGGTGTCAACATAAAATCCTTCGTTTATTAATCGGTTTATCATATTGTATCCGGCTTGTGGTAATCCTAATGCCAAGTATAAAATTGGGCTTTCTGAGGGCGTTACATAGGGTAGCTTTTTTTCTCTAATTAGTTTGTCTGCTAATGCAATTTTGTTTTTTAGTTTGAGCTGCAATTGAGTTATTTCATCGGATAAATGAATTTTGGCACTTTCTATAGAAGCACCCAGGGTTGGAGGTTGTATTGGCCCTGAAAATATTAGATTAGACCCACATCGTTTAATTTTATTAACTAATTCTTCATCTAATGAAGTTAGAATTCCTCCTCCTGTCCCAAATCCTTTAGCCATTGAAGAGGCTAAAACCATTTTAGGTAATAAACCAATGGTTGAGGTTACGTAACCAGAACCATTAATTCCAGTGCAACTCATACCATGTGCATCGTCAACATAATAGTACAATTGGCTGTATTTGATTAATAGAGCTTTGATTTCGTTTAATGGTGCATAATCTCCATACATGGAATATACACTGTCCGCTATATACCATATTCTAAAATGACTCCCGCTTAGTTCCCGGATTTTATCTTCAAGCATTTGAAGGTTATTATGTTTAATCATTTCTACGGTAATACCTCTTCTGGTTAACAGACTTACAGCATTTTGCATACTGGCATGCGCTTGATGATCTAATATAATAGCGTCGTTATCATTTATTAATATTGGAATAGCAGCAGCATGTGCTACGCTTGTAGATGGAGCAATTAACACGGGAGCATTGAATATTTTTGAAATTAAATCTTCTAATTCTTCATATAGTCCGCATGATACATAGAAGCGTGAAGATGAAAATTGAGTGCCATATTTTAGAACTGCATTAATAGCACCTTGTTTAAGTCTGTCGTCAACTTCCAGGCCAAGATAACTGCATGAACCAAAATTCACCACTTCTTTGCCTCTAATTTTAATAATTCTCCCATCTAAATATTCGTTTTCAGTTTTTAAGTGCAGTATTCCTTGTTTAATTCCATTTAAAACACATTCATCGATACTGTCTGCAAATTGATTTTTAGCTGGTTGTTTCATGTTTTTTTATCTTTTGAAGTTTTAACGAAGTATTCGCGAAAATGTTTTATAATTGTGCGCATTTTGTGTGGATTATATATTTTTTTATTTTTAATATTATCATTGTTTAAATTAATTAAGATGAAAAGTGTAATAAATGTTTTAATAGTTGAAGATCATTTAACTGTTAGAAAAGGACTGATACAACTTTTAAATACTCGTCGTTCTTTAAAATTTAATTTCACAGAAGTTGATAATGCAAATGATGCTTTATTTCAGCTTCATACCAATGATTTTGATATTGTATTGTTAGATATACGTTTGCCTGATAAAGATGGTATTGATTTAGCAGTAGATATTTTAAAGAAGCTGCCAGAAACACGTATTCTTTTTTTTACTACACATACAGAGGAATACATATTGCGAAAGGCTCAAAGCTTAGGCGCACATGGTATTCTAACAAAAGCCTGCACGGCCGAAGAACTATTAAATGCAATTACAACAATTATTTCGGGTGGTAATTATTTTATTTCAATAGCTGAGTTAAATAAAAGTAAATTGGTTTTAAAGGATGATGAAAATAAAACAGCTGATTTAACTCCAATGGAACGTAAAATATTGAAATTGATGATTGATGGATTGTCTACCGAATTAATTGCCAATCGTCTAAGTTTAAGTATTCGTACAGTTCAAAATCATCGTTATAGAATTAATAAGAAAGCTAAATCCAGTAATCGATATACTGTTTTTAAATACGCAATTTCACAAGGAATTGTTTAAAATAATTCTAAATTAATTAAGTTATCAACAGAGTATATATACTCTAAATGGTGATTAGTACTCTATAGAATTTTCATTTCTTTTTAAATTCAATTTAGTAGTCTTTTATTTACTCAAGTATAGCAATTTGTAACATTCAAGTTACTTTAAGGCAAATGTTCTTTTTTCAAAAAGTATAAGTTTTTGTTATTTGAACTTTTAAGTGAGCATTTTATTAAAGTAATTCCAATTTTTAGCGCGTTTGAAATAGAAATTTACCTTTTGTAAAATTGTTAAAATTTTAAAAAATCAATTATGCAAAAGTTATGTTCTGTTTTAGTTTTTATTCTTTCATTGATTGCCTTTAACAACTCAATTGCTAGTGTTAACAAGGTTTCAGAAGGGGAAAATGACACCATTACTGTAAGTTTTAAAGTTAAAGGAAAGCTTGCTTGTAAAAACACAATCGAGAGTTTGGTGTCTTCTAAACAGGGAGTATTGTCTGCTTCCTGGAATGCGGCCACTGAAATTATTACTGTGCAATTTATTCCTGCTGTAATTGTTTTAAGCGACCTGCATTCTGCTATAGCCGTGGGAGGTTATGATACTTCTGAGTTACGGACAAAAGATACATTTTATAGTGCATTGCCGGCAGAGTGTAAATATACTCGAGATCCTATAACAGAATAGCGCATCTCATCTTACCTAAGTGTTTACTAGCTCATTTGGTAATTTCTGTGCTCTAAGTATTCAAATTAATAACTCTGAAAATGACTTATTTTAAAAAGATTATTAACGTAAAAAGCATTTTGCTTATAACGGCAATGTTTTTTGTGTTATCAATTGTAAAATCGCAAACGGTTATTACCGTTGGAAATGGTACAGCTACAAGTAATAATTTCCCTATTAATGGTTATTATGATTTTTCCTGGGCATCAGAATTATATTATCAAAGTGAGTTGGGTATGCCTGCAAACATTACCAAAATATCATTTAATGTTTATAGTGTTAGTTCAAATTTCACTATGAATAATCAGAAAATATATATGCGCCATACAAGTACCAATAGCTTTGCTGATGCCAACTATCCAGGTACCAGTGGATTTACGCTGGTTTATGATGGTTCTATTACCTATGCGGGTACTGGTTGGAAAGACATTACTTTAACAACTCCATTTGCTTATAATGGTACTGATAACTTGGAAGTTTTATTGGAATATAGAGATGGTTCTTATGCTTTAAGTGGTTATCCGGTATTTTATTATACAAGTGGGCAAAGTAATTATCGTTTAAAAAGAGATTATAAAGATGGTAGTTTTCCAACTACTTCTAATGCTCCATCTGCACGATTTCAATACATTTCGAATACTAAATTAACCAAGGAATGTAACTCAACATTAAGTTTAACACCTACAAGTGCTACCGTATGTTCGGGGGTAAGTACCACATTAACCGCTAGTGGTAATAGTACATATAGCTGGTCGCCTTCAACCGGTTTAAATCAAACCACCGGAGCAAGTGTAGAGGCTACTCCAACCAGTACTACAACTTATACAGTTACCGGTACTGATGCTAATGGTTGTGTACAAGCTAAAACTACTACAATAACGGTTAATAGCTTGCCAACTGTAAGTATTAGTCCGTCTTCGGCAACTATTTGTAATGGACAAAGCACTGGATTAACTGCTGCCGGTGCCATTTCATACAGCTGGAGTCCATCAACCGGATTAAATCAAACTACCGGTGCAAGTGTAACGGCTTCGCCAACTTCTACTATTACTTATACAGTAACAGGCACCAGCACTGCCGGTTGTACCAATACAGCAACGGTTACTGTTACTGTAAATAGCGTTCCATCTGTAAGTGTTACTCCGGTGGGAACAACAGCTTGCGCAAATGCAAACACTAATTTAACTGCAAGTGGTGCCACTACTTATACCTGGAATCCAACAACCGCATTATCAGCATCAACTGGAAGTTCTGTTACCGCAAATCCTGCTAGTAGTATTAGTTATACCGTTACGGGTTATAACGGTTCGTGTAGTGATACAGCAATTGCTAGTATAACAGTAAACACTGTAAATGCAGGAATCGCACAGGCCTCTGGAGGAAGCGATCGTTGTTCCAATTCGGCGGTAAGTTTAAGTGTTTCGGACGAAAGCCCAAAGAAAATTGGAAATGGTACTTCAACTTCTAATAATTATCCATTTAATGGGTATTACGATTATTCATGGGCCGATGTAATTTATTTGCAAAATGAAATTGGAGCCAGTGGTAATATCACCAAAATAGCTTTACGGGTTGCCAATACCCGCACTAGTTCATATACCATGAACAATCAGAAAATTTACATGAAGCATACCACATCTACTTCTCACGCTGCAAATACATATCCGGGAACCAGTGGATACACTTTAGTATATGATGGAAGTATTGTTTATCCAACCGATTCGGGTACCATTACTATAACCCTTAGCACTCCATTTAGTTTTAATGGAACAGATAATTTAGATGTATTATTTGAAAACCGAGATGCTAGTTGGGCAACCGGATATCCAACGTTTAATTATACTACAGTAAGTGGGAATAGAACCAAGCGCGATTATAAAGACGCTTCGTTTCCAACTACTTGCAACGCCTGTTCAAGTTTAGCATTAATTCCAAATATTACTTTTTATGTACAAGGTACATTAAGCACTTTTGTAAAGTGGCAATACTCTTTAGATAACAGTACTTATAGCGATTTAAGCGGTGGAACAACAGCAAATTGTAATACCACTGCTCAAACCAGTACATGGTATCGTGCACAATATCAAAACGGAAGCTGTACTGCTTATTCAACTCCTGTAAAATATAATACTTCAAACAACTACTATGTAAACGATAACAGCACAACAGGCGATGTGTTTACAAGTGCTGTTGGAAGCAGTAGCAACAATGGTATTACACCTGCAAGTCCAAAGGCTACAATTACCCAAATTTTAAGTACTTATGATTTGGAACCATGCGATACTGTGTTTGTAGATAAAGGGGATTATACCGAATCGGTTACCATTACTCAGGCCGATGGGGGAAGTGCCGGTAAGTATGTAGTATTTAAAGGTGCCGGAAAAGACAAGGCTAAATTTACTGCAGCTACTAGTGGAAATAATTTCTTTTTACAGCAACCGGATTATGTAAGTATAAACGGATTTGAATTAAATAGTACTCAAACCAATTATGTAAATATATTGGTATATGAATCCACTGGTAATAAAATTGAAAACAATAAAATTACACACACCGCTTCTACTAATATCTCTGTAATTGGACATGCGGGTACATCTAATCTTGATGCGGATTATAATAAAATACTAAACAACGAAATTATTAATAGTGGCGTAGATTTTCATGCAGTATTTGTTAGTGGTGATTGTGATAGTACAGAAATCAAGAATAATTCAATTAGCATGAGTTCTACCTCTTCTACTTTAGGAGATGCAATAATGATTACCACTTATTATGAAAGCTTTACTGCTTATTTTCCTCTTTATGGAGATATTTCGGGTAATACCTTAGAGGCTCAACGATATGGGATAAGTATTTTTGGTTACGATCATCAAATTGAAGGATATAAAATTTACGGAAATTCAATTACGATAAGGGATAATACAACGAATGATGCAGCGGGCATTTGGTTATATAAGTCGGGTAACACTTCCACTTTAAAAACAGAAATTTATAATAATCGTTTAATTAATGGTGAAAACGGAATTTATATTGGAAATTATGTGAACTATGTTAAAATATACAACAACTATTTTGCAAATAATGATTATGGTATATACGTAAGTAACAGTAATAGTTACAATGGCGAATTATATTTTAACTCGTTTTACAATAACCAAACCAATGCCTATTTTACAGGTACAGCAAACAGTTATTGGAAATTAAGAAACAATATTTTTTACAATACTGGAACTACTACAAGTAGCAGAGCAATTTTTGCAGGAAGTACAAATCTTACTTTTATAGAGTGTAATCATAATCAGTATTATTTGCCTAATGGGGCAATTACGGCAAGATTTTCTTCAACGGATTATACAACGCTTGCTAACTGGCAGAGTGTTAATCATAGCGACGAAACTACCGGAAATGGGAATGGTGATAATTATTCTCAAACTGGAAATCCTTTATATGTAAATGCATCATTTAATAATTTAGATGTAAGCGCAAGCTCTCCGGTTTTAATGGTTGGTTACGCTATTAGTGGCATAACTACCGATATAAACGGAGCCAGCCGCAATACCCCACCAAGTATAGGGGCTGATGAGCCTAGTCCGGGTATTAACGCAGGCAGTGACACCGAAATTTGTAACGGCAGCAGCACCGGCTTAAGTGCCAGCGGAGCGTTAAATTATACCTGGAGTCCATCCACAGGATTAAGTGCTACTAACATTGCCAATCCAAGCGCTAACCCAAGCTCAACAACAACTTATACAGTAACTACCACAATTGGTAACCAAAGTGCAACGGATTATGTGGTGGTTAAGGTGAATGCTAATCCATCCGTAAATGCAGGAAATGATCTTTCGTATTGTTCCGGTTCATCCGGAAATATCGGAGGTAATCCTTCGGCAAGCGGCGGAACACCAACTTATACTTATACATGGAGCCCTTCTACGGGATTAAGTGCAACTAACGTAGCAAATCCGTCAGTAAGTTCAAACACCGCACAAAGTTATACATTGATAGTAAACGACACTAAAGGATGCACAGGCAGTGATATTGTAGCGATTACAGTTCATGCAAATCCTACAATAGATGCTGGAAATAACAAAAGTATATGCTTATTTGATTCTGTAAAAATAGGCGGAAATCCATTAGTAGTTGGTGGTAATGCGCCATATTTATATAGTTGGTATCCGGATTTAAATTTAAGCAGTCCAAGTATTCCAAATCCATATTACTTTGGGAATTCTAATACACAGCAAACTATAAATATTTATGTTGTAGACAGTAATGGTTGCTCAGGCAATGATTCTATTTTAATTACTATTGATACGTTACCATTTGTAAAATTTAAAAACTCTGATACAACTGTTTGTAGTGCAATTAATGGAATCGAACTAGTTATTGAATCAGAGGATTCTGTTCAAATTAATTGGTCATCAAATGTTTTAGGGGTTGGATTTGATTGTAACACAAACTGTGAAGCATCTAATATAATTTATTCAAGTACATCTGCCGAAATATACGCAACTGCAATTAATCAAAATGGCTGCAAAAACATTGATACTTCGTTTATCGTAATTAATAATACAAATCTCAATGACAGTAGTGTGGTGTTAAATAATTGTAGCGGCAATACTGTTTCTGTTATTGCGCCTTCATCAATTGGAAATAATTATTCGTGGTATCCTGAGGGCGTTGTTAATTGCGCTAGTTGTCAATCACCTTCTTTTAACAATTGTAATGGGAATGTACAGTTGTTTTATTATCCTATTAATGAATGTCCTAGAAAAATAACATATATTTCAATCTGTAAGCCAATTTTAAATTTTTCATTAAATAAATTTTTACCGGATACAATTTGTGCTACACCCAATGATACAATTGTATTGACTTTACCTGTTGATTCAAGCATAAATGTAAACTGGTCATCACAATATTATCAAAGCTGTACAAGTTGTAGTACTTTGTCATTTTTGCCAGATACTAATGGAAATTTATTAGTGAATATATCTGATTCCAGCTGTAGCGTAATTGATACAGTTCATGTAATCTATCATAGTCCAATTGATATTGTATCTTATACTGATACTGCTTCAACTTCCGGTCAAGATTTTACAATTAATTACAATGCGAATCAACTTGAGATTTTGAAAAAACATAACATAATTTGCGTTCCAATTAATCCACAAAATTCCTATGTGGTATCAAGTGATTCTATCGGAGTTACTGTTAAGGTGTTTGAAGAATCTGAATTTATACTTTATTATATAGATGAATGTGGTAATAGAATTCAGGACACAGTAAATATTAGCTGTAAATCAGCTCCCGATCTGTGTCAATTTAATTATACGGTCAATTTGGGTTCCGTTAATATTGTAACACCACAACCACCTCAAGGTCATTTTTATGTGGTAAGTGTAACAAATAGTTTAAATGAAATAATAGAAATTTTGAATTCAACTAATGCGATAAATACTACGGTTAATTTACCTAATGCAGGTAATTTTAATATTTGTGTATCACTAAAGAAATCCACAAAGTATGTGCCAGGACAACAAATACCATCCTTTTGTAGTAAATGTGTTACAATTAAAAATATTGATTCTTGTTCTGGAACTCAAACAGTTGGAGATGTTAAGAATAGTATAGGTAGGTAATTAATATGAAAATTAAGGTTATAGCAATATCCGTTGGGATACTAATTATCAGTTCAATTGTTTTTCTTTTAGTTAGAGAGGAAAAGAAAGTTGGGTATGTTGATTTGAAAAGAGTTATTGAATCTTTTGATTTTAAAATTCAGCAAGAAGGAAAGTTAGAAGCCATGTTTAAAAAAGACATAGTGATACTTGACTCTTTAAAATTAGAGCTAAATAAACTTGGTTTAATGCTTAATAACAAAAATGCAAGCGCAAAACAGAAAGAAGAAATTGGAATTAACATGAATTTATCTCAGATACAATATGATAAATTACTGGAGGAAATAGAAGTGAAAAGAAATAATGAAATTGAAAAAGCAGATGCAAAAATATACAACCAATTGAATCAATATTTGAAAGATTTTGGAACTGAAAAAAATTATTTAATGATTGTTGGCGGTAAGGCAGATGGTACAATAATGTATGTTGATGAAAATGCTGATATAACAAATGAGGTTATTAAGTACGTAAATAATAAGTATAATGGGAAAAAGTAATTATTTAATAATAGTAATACTTTTTGTAATAGTTTCTTGTTCAGACAGAGTACGTCTCAATGCGGATGAATATTTCCGTTATGTAGCAAATCCGGAAAATAACCTTTGTGTTGAAAAGAAACTTAATGAGTTTACATACCAATTAAGAGTGAAAACTCCTGAGGAGATGGCCTATATTGAAACACTTCCTGCGCAAGGAGAGGGATTTGATTCTCTAGTAAAAGTGTATTCAAATACAAATTATTTCGAGTTTAAAATTGCTACTAAATCTAGAAAAAAGCAGGATCCAACAAAATATAAAGTAAATGACTTTAATGAGTTTCAGGAGCGTTTTGATAAACTGGCTTTTCGATTGCAGGAAAATTTCTATCTCGTTGATGAAGCTCAAAAAGACACAATAAAACCTTTGAGCTATCATTTTGAACGTTCCTACAACTTATCCGATAAAGCAACTTTTAATTTAAGTTTTAAAAAGATTCCTGAGGTTGGTAAATCATTTAATCTTGTTTTTGAAGATGATGTTTTTGATAACGGCCCAATAATATTTAAAATAAATAAAGAAAGCATTAAGAACGCACCTATTCTTAAATTATGAAAAAGAAGCTTATAAAATTTCTATCAGTTTTAATATTGTTTTCATTGATCAATGAAATAATATTTCCTACTTGTGCTTATGCATTAACCGGAGGTCCGAGTCAACCGGAGGTTGAGAGTTTTGAACCGGTTAGTACTACCGAAATGGTTGATTTGTTTTCGGGAGATTTCAACTACAATATCCCGTTGTTGGATATCGATGGTTATCCAATTAACATATCTTATCATTCTGGTATTAATATGGATCAGGAAGCTTCTTGGGTTGGTTTAGGTTGGAATATTAATCCAGGTGTAATTAACAGAGGTATGCGTGGTTTGCCTGATGATTTTAATGGCGATAACATCGAACGTTTTAATAAAATTAAACCCAATAAAACGTTTGGTGGAAAATTGGGGTTTCATTTAGAATTGGCAGGTTTAAAAGCTAATGGAGTTACCGGTAAAGCCGCAAAAAAATTAAAAAATGTACTTAAAAACTTAATGAAAAAATACTCTTCTAATAGTGGTTTAGGTGCTAAATTGGGGATGGGTATTTTTTATAATAATTATAAGGGAATGGGATTTGAATTAAATTCTGATGCTTCCTTTTCTTCAAATAAAAATTTGCCTTTAAAAATTTCTGGAGGTGTAGGTTTAAATTTAAATTCACAACAAGGTGTGGGCATCTCTCCTAATTTAAGTATGTCAGCTACAATGGAATCCAAAAATGGCGACAAATTAACAACTTCAATTGGAGTTGGTTCTTCAATGAATTCAAGAACAGGTTTAGCAAACTTATCGTACCGTACTTCAGCAAGTGTTGCAACTCAAAGGCAAACAAAAAAAGCGGCTGATAAACATAAAATGAAAGATAATGATCAATTTAGTCAATCTCTTGGAAATTTCTCATCTCCAATTATTTCAACCGAAAGTTCATATTCCCCAAAGGGACAACTAGCATATAGCAATGTAAGTTATTCGTTTGAATATACAGGTGGTGCAGAAGTTCCCTTTACGGTAAATATCGGAGGTTCATTAAGTGGTTATTATTCGCAGCAAGATATTAAAACAAATAGCCAAAATTTAAATGGTTATGGATACAATTTTTTAGAAAATGGAGATAATTCAGCCTATTCTTTACTCGATTTTAATAGAGAAAAAGACGGTATGTTTTCGAAAAACACACCAGCTTTGCCTTTGGCTAATTTAACATACGATGTTTACAGTATTGCAGGGCAAGGCATAGCGGGTTCATATAGACCTTTCAGATCTGATGTAGGCTCTATTTATGATAATACAATAAAAACTGAAGCTAATTCAATTTCTGTTGGTGTAGATGCCGGTTTTGGAAATGCCTTTAAAGTTGGTGCAGATGCTGTTCAAAATTTTTCTGATAGCTATTCAGGTAAATGGGATTTGAATCCTGCTTCAGATCAACTTAAATACACTTCTAAAACTGAAAATAAAACAAATCAACTATACGAACCATATTACTATAAAACTATTGGTGAAAAAACAGCATCAAATGTTCAATACATAAATCAGTTTGGGGGGTACAATCCAGCAGCAGTAAAGTTATTTCAAGCAGGTAAAAAATCGGAAGCAAGTATGCTGCCTATTTTAAGTGTAATGAATGTGCTTGACCCAAGTGTGCCTGGAGAAATACCTTTAATAAACACTCAAACCAAAGAACCAAGAGTTAGAAGAAATCAGGCCATCTATTCATTATCTTCAAGTGATGCTACTAAATATGGATTGGATAAAACGATAACAAGTTATGCTGTAAATCAATATCCTTATCAAACAAATGCTACAACTACAACTATAGATAGAGCTGATGGTGCCACTAGAAAAGCTCACCATATTTCCGAAGTTGATGTAATTAAACCTAGTGGTGAAAGATACATTTATGGTTTACCAGCTTATAATAAAAAGCAAGTTGAAATTGATTTTAATGCTTCTAACTATCAAACAAACGAAGGTGTAGTCAGTTATACAGGAGACATTGATGATTATAATATAGCAGGGGGTGTGGATAATTATTACTCTAAAAACACTACCCCGGCCTATGCGCATTCTTATTTAATTACGGGCATTCTTTCTCCGGATTATATTGACAGAACTGGCGATGGAATTACTGACGATGATTACGGTAAAGCTGTAAAATTTAATTATACTTTGGCAAATAGTAATTACAAGTGGAGAACTCCGTATGAAGCAAATAAAGCTAACTCTAATGATCAGTTAAAATCTAATCCAAACGATAACAGAGCTAATATTATTTATGGAGAAAAAGAAATTTGGATGCTTAATTCCATTGTTACCAAAAATTATATTGCCATATTTAAAATTTCACCAAGAAAAGACGCGAAAGGAGTTAGCAATATCAATGGTGGAATTGATGTTAATAATAGTACTTATCAATTAGATCAAATTGAATTGTATGCTAAAAACGACTGGATAAAGAATCAAAATTCACAAAACCCAGATGTGAAACCAACCCCTATAAAAACCGTACATTTTGTATATGATTATTCGTTATGTCAAAACATTCCAAATAATCAAAATACAGAAACTGGACAAAAAGGAAAACTAACTTTAAAGAAAATTTATTTTACTTATGAGAATAATTTAAGAGGTAAATTAAATTCCTATCAATTTGAGTACAACAATAATAATGCTCAAATAAATAAAGGATATAATCAAAAAGCGGTTGATAGATGGGGTAATTACAAAGAAAAGGATAACGCATTCGAAAACAATACCGATTTCCCTTATGCAACACAGGATAAAACTACTGCCGATGAAAATGCAGCAGCATGGAGCTTAAGCAAAATATATTTACCATCCGGTGGGCAAATAAATGTGCAATACGAATCGGATGATTATGCCTTTGTACAGGATAAAACAGCTATGCAAATGTTTAAAGTTGTAGGGTTTTCTTATGATGCCAGTGAAACCTCTACCGCAAATTTAAGCGATAAACTTTATGAAAGAACAGGTAATGTAAGTGCGGATAATTTTGAAGAAAAAAATTATGCAGTTATTGATATTAGCGAAGCTCAAGCTCAATTGGATAACCCGATTACAAATGATGCCGACTTTAAACAACGATTTTTATCAGGCATTAAGGATTTGTTTTTTAAAATGAAAATAGACATTGATGGGAAAAATAATTATGAATACGTTGCGGGTTATGCCGAAATTGATTATGCGGATTCTCACATTTGCTCCGGCAATACCAACATGGCGTTTATTAAACTTAAGCCATCCAATTTAAAAGATGATGGTAAAGGACCCGAAGTTAACCCAATTGCAAAAGCTGCTTGGAATTTTGCACGAATGCAAACACCATATCTAATTTATCCGGGTTCGGAACCTAACACAACAGGAGAAAGTGCTGTAAAAAGCTTTATAAGTTATTGGAATGAGATTTTGGGGATGGCTATTGGTCCAAATAGGGTAATTCGTAAAAGAGGTTTTGGACAAAAAGTTAGTTTAAACGATTCCTTTATTCGTTTAAATTCTCCTAACGGACATAAGTGTGGTGGTGGTTGTAGAGTTAAACAAATTACCATGTCCGATTCGTGGGAATTAATGAAAGGAGATGCAGGCAGCTCATATAGCTACGGGCAAGAATATAATTACAACCTACCCGACGGATCTTCATCAGGTGTTGCTGCTTATGAACCATTGATGGGAGGTGAGGAAAATCCATGGAGACAGCCTGTTGCCTATAGCAACGATAGAAAATTGGCTCCTGATGAATCTTTTTATCAGGAAACACCTTATGGAGAATCTTTCTTTCCGCAAGCATCTGTAGGCTATTCAAAAGTAACGGTAAAAAACCTTCAACACGAAAATGTAAATAGTAATGCTACTGGATTTGTTGAACATGGGTTTTATACAGCCAAAGATTTTCCAACATTAACTTTAATGACTCCAATACAAACAAAACCTGCTAAACCTAAGACAATATGGAGAGTGTTAAAAAGAATTGTTAAAGAATCGTTGGTAATGTCGCAAGGCTTTACAGTTATTAATAACGATATGCATGGTAAAGCAAAATATGTATACAATTATGCTCAGGGACAAACATCTCCATTCTCTAAAACCACCTATTATTATAGCACTAAAAATGGCAACCGTTTAAGCAATAAAGTAAAAACCATTAATTCAAGTGGAATAGTTGAAGAAAGTGTTATTGGTGAAGAATATGATGTGGTTTCCGATTTAAGAGAAGAACAATCTTATACTAATACATATAATGAACAAGCTAACTTAGATATGTCTGTTTACATTATAGCTCCAGTTCCCATTCCTTCACTTTGGTTTTCTAAGAAAGAAGAAAGTAAAAAATATAAATCTTCAACAATTACCAAAGTAATTAATCAATACGGTATTTTAACTAAAACCGAAGTAGAAGAAGATGGCGCAAGAGTAGCAACAGAAAATATAGCTTTTGATAAAGAAACCGGTGAGGTTTTAATTACAAGAACTACTAATGAGTTTAATGATTATATCTATAATACTACGTTCCCGGCACATTGGGCTTATGAGGGTATGGGGCAAGCCTATAAGAATATTTATTTCGAAAATCCATCACATTTTGTAGGTGCTAATGGTATCGAAAGTAATGGAATTATGCCTTATCAAGACGCTAAAGTATATTTTACCGAAGGAGATGAGCTTATAATTTGGCCAAAAATATCTGATAGAGCTTACCAACATGTTTGGGTTACCTCAGTTAATGACAATAGCGTGGTTCTTCAGCTTAGAAACGGTAACTACTATCAAAACAGTAATAGTTATGTTGCTTTTAAAATTATACGTTCTGGCAGAAGAAATATGCAATCAACTCCAATTGGATCGCTTGTAACCATGACTAATCCATTAGATAATTTCTTTAGTACTAATGCTTATAATTTTGATAAAGTGGTTGACGCAAGTGCAATTGAATTCAATGATCGCTGGGGTGTAAAATGTAATTATCCAGAAGCTTCTCAAGATCAATTTAATACTTGCTTTGTAGATTCTTATGATGATACTATTGAGGTTTTTAATCAAATATTGAATCAATTATCTAATAGGGATTTTATTTCTAGTCCTACTATTTTTAATTTAAACAGTAATAATTCAAGTTTAGTTAACGCTTTAAATAAGTTTGAATATAATGGTCAATTTAATGGTTATATAAAAGGTACAATTAGTGATATAAATAACAATAATTCATACCTATTAACTTTTAATTCTCCAAAATTTGTAAATAGCAGTGCTAATTTCTCAAACTTGAGACTATTAGGATATATAATTCAAAAACCAATTACCAATAACAATTGTGAATGTAATTCAGCAAAGTACTTAGTTTATTTTAAGTATAGGGAAACCTATTTTAGTGCTCAATTAGTTATTTCAGCAATACCTAATTCAGGCTATAATAATATTTATTTGTATCAATGTAGGCAACGTAATTTAGATCCTATTAATGTAGGTGAACAAAATGCTTGTGCATTTGTTTCAGGTCAGTTTTCAAATCCATATACAACTGGAGCAAAAGGTAATTGGAGGCCTAAACGTACATATACGTATTTAACCGACCGATTGTATGCAAACGAAACCAATACCAGAAAAGATGGTATTTATAAACAATTTTCTCCATTTTGGAACAAACCAACTTCTACCCAAAAATTCTTTAATACTAAAAAGGATAATTGGACCTTTACTCAAGAAGTAGTTAATTACGATCCTTATGGAAATGAAGTAGAATCAAGAGACGCTTTAAGTAATTACAGTGCTGCATTGTTTGGATATAACAATACTCTGTCAACAGCAGTTGCAAACAATAGTAAGCTTAAACAAGTAGCATTTGATGGTTTTGAAGATTATGAAACCACAACGTGTGGACCTGTTAGACATTTAGATTTATCTAATATTCAAAACTCTGATATTGTTGAAGATAAGGCTCATACCGGTAAATATTCACTAAAAGTAAACGCAAATTCTAATGCGTTAATTAATGTAGAAATTAAAGAATGTGATGATAATGCCTCTTTAATAAGTGGAAACAATCAAGAGCAAAAATGCATTAGTTGCGAAGAAATTAATAAATTAATTGCATCTGGTTCTTATACTCTTAAAGGGCAAATAAATTACGAATATTTAGCAAAATCACTTAATGCTACTATTGGTTCAAGTTTTAGTAAGAATGATATTAAATCGTTTACATCTGGATGCGTTGGCTATGACAATACTAGCTCGCTAGATCTTGCTAAAAATAATACAACAGCTGAAAGAGATAAGACATTATGCGATATACCTTGCAAGTGTTTAACTGGTTTTTCTCCTGATAAAGGCACTTATGTATTTAGTGTTTGGGTGTCGCAAACTAATGAATTGCCAAACTATAAAGGAGTAGTTGCAACTTTGTATTCTAATAGCTCTACACCACAAATTAAAACATTTAAACCAACGGGATATGTAATTGATGGTTGGCAACTAATGCAAGGTGAATTTGAAATACTTAATGGTGCTACCAATTTAGTTATTTCTTTAAGTGCAAATGAAAGCAATACCTATTTCGACGATTTAAGAATTCATCCGTTTGATTCTAAAATGAAATCATTTGTTTATGATAATATCAGTTTAAAGTTTGTGGCAGAATTAGATGAAAACAATTATGCTACTTTTTATGAATACGATGAGGAAGGTCATTTGGTTAGAATTAAAAAAGAAACCGAAAGAGGTGTGATGACTATTAAAGAAAGTAGAAAAGGAACATTTAAAAAATCGTTATAATGAAGTTTAGCATTCTTTTAGTCTTTAGTTTATTCTTTAGCTCATACGTGGCTTTTTGCCAGGTAGGCAGCGAAGCTAAGGCATATGGTATATTGGATAGTTTAAATAAAAAAATTAATAATTACCCAAGCTATACTCTGGAGTTAGTAACAACACTTTATGCTGGTAATAAATCTACAAAAGTTTTGGAACAAACAAAGAGCACTATTATTAAAGAGAATAAAAAGTGTAAAGTTAGCGATGAAACGGGTTTAAAGCTAATGGACAACAATTTAATGACATTTGTTGATTTTCAAAATTCTTCCATTATTATAAAACCTTTAATTAAAACCGATGCAAAAAGTACAAGCGAAAGCAATAGCTTTTTTAATTTAGTTGGTTTAGATACTTTAATTAAAAATGCAGCCGACGAGCTCGAAAAAAGTGGTGCTCTGGACAATGATAGTGAAATAGAAAAAATTTCTTTTTTAAACAATGGTAATGCAGTAAATGGAATTTATGGCATAGAACTAAAAGGCGAACACGAAGAAATAGAGAAAATTAATATCTATTATAATAGCCAGTTTTGGGTTACAAAGATAGTTATGTTTTGTGCATTTGAAGAAGAGTTTGAAGGTAAAAATATTAAACCACGCATCGAATTTAATTACAATTACAAATCTTTTCTAGCGGAAAAAAATCTTAATACTTTCTCTAATAAAAATATCGTTACAAAAAAAGGTAACAAATGGATTGGAGTTGGTAAGTATAAAAATTACAATGTTGTATATATAAATTAAAATTATGGATAGCTTATTTAATTTCAGATACAAATTTCTGCTTTTATTAGCACTATTGTTTAATGTTTCATCTTCTTTGATAGCTAAAGAACATGAATTAAAAAGCTCAATAAAATTAAAAGATGTTGTAATTGATCAGCAAATTACATTTCAAGATCCAATAGGTTTAGAATATAGAACTAATCTGCAAAATGCCGATTGGCAATATTTTGAAAAACAGCTTACCGATTATATTCAACTTGAATTTGTAGATTCTAATAATGTAGAGTTAATACCAACCGGTACCATCGAAGTTAATATACAGCTTTTACGTTATAGCGATTTAAATAATCTAACCAATCCACAGCAAAGCAATGTACAATTGCTAATAGAATTAAATCAGCTCGAAAACAATGTTCACGTTAAATCCAGAGACAATTTCTTTTTTCTAAACGAAGTGTATTTTGGCTTTAAAGTAACGAGTATAACTGCTCCATCGTTTACTACGCTTCCCGAAAATGTTTACCTTAATTACGGTTGTAAATGGGAAAGAGATTTACAATTACAAACTTCAGGTTCTAATCCATTAGTGCCCAATTTATCCATTCAATATTTAAGTAGTAATAACTCGCTTGAATTTGAAATTGATAAATATTACGGCGAAGCTATAGAGTTGGAATGGACCTGGGTGTCTAATTCTAATGGCAAACTGGGTGCTAATGAGGAAAGGCCAGAGGACTCGTTATTTGTAAATTTTACCAATAACAGTTCTAGAGTTCGCTTAAGTCCGTTTTTCGATTTTTCAAACCCAACAACTAACGGAACTATTAAATACGCCATTCCATTAATATACGATCAGGGCTTTATTATTTATCGTGTTAGAGCGGTAGGTATTGATCCAACTACTCTTAACGAATACAGATCGGCTTGGTCGGCTCCTGCATCAGGTATGGTAAGTGATTATACAAACAAGTATAAAGTTGAAAACGGTTTTGAAGAAAATGTAAACTGGCAACACAATGTAACTTATATAGAAGATGGTAAACGCAGTGATGAATTGGTGTTTGCAGATGGTACTTTTAGGGTTAGACAAAATGTTGCCTTTAATCCTGCCGATAATCAAACCATTGTTAGCGAAACTTTTTACGATCATCAGGGTAGGGCAGCAATTACAGCATTGCCTGTACCAACTGGTAGTAATTTACTTGAATACTATTCTAATTTTAACAGAGCAAACGGAGAAACCGATAGTTATAATAGAAGTAACTTTGATTTGGATGAAGTTTCCGACCCATGCGTATCAATTGAAAAAGGGATGTCTGTCCAAAGCGGAGCTTCTAGGTATTACTCAACTAACAATCCGGATAAAACGGGCATTAACGGATATATCCCAGATGCTAACCTTTTTCCGTTTACGCGCACGGTATTTATGCCCGATAATTCTAACCGCCCCAAAGCAGTTAGCTCGCCTGGAAGCGATTTTAAAATTAGCAGTGGTCACGAAACCGAATATTTTTACGGTACACCAACCTCGCAAAACGAGTTGGATCGTTATTTTGGTTCGGATATAGGTTATTTAGCCCGTTATAAAAAGAACATGGTAGAAGATGCTAACGGACAAATTAGCATCAGTTATTTAAGTGCTTCGGGTAAAACCATTGCTACTTGTTTGGCAGGGAACGATCCTCAAAACTTATTAACTTTATCTAGTAATACAGGCGCAACAGAGTATACTTCTGATTTATTAAATTCTGATAACGATGTAACTAATAATGTTGTAAACGAACAGGAAGGCACAATTACATTGGGCAAAACATTAGTGGTTGATACCGAAACGGATTACGATTTTAGTTACAATATTTTGGGAGAAGTATATCAGGATAACTTTTGCGAAGAAGACGTAATGTGTTTTGAGTGCATTTACAATTTAACATTAAGTGTAAAAGATGTTTGTGGACAAGAGCTTATTCCCGGCGGCCCAATTACCGATCAGGTAGGTAGTTTGGCTTATGCATGTTCTACCGAAACTTCGGTTAACCAAAATTTTACAGTACATTTAACACCCGGTACATACAATGTAAGTAGGGTATTAAGGGTTGATGAAGAAAGTTTAAACACCTACCTTAATTATTATTTAGAAAATAACGATTGCATTAAGCCACTCTCATATTTTGTTGATAGTGCAATTGTAGCTACTGATTTTTCATCCTGTTTTGAAGGCGCCGAAGACTGTTTTACCTCTTGCGAAGAAGAAATTGGAACTTATCAGTCATACCTCCAGGTTAATCCCAATGCTCCTGAATCTGAATGGCAAGCCTTAATAAACGAATGCGTTAGCAACTGTAATTACGACGAAACATCCGATATGGATGGAGGGTCTTATTGCGCCATGTTTAAAGATAGAATGTTACAGGATGTATCACCTGGTGGGCAATACGCATCCTTAACTACTAACGACAGTTTATCAGTTTTTGCTACTGTAAGCAGGTTACCGGCAAATTATTTAAACAGCTCTGCTGTTGCAGGTTATCAATTATCTACTACACCCGATTACTTAAATGCTGATGGAACTTTGGCTTATATTTATTTAAAACGCGAACTTAACGATGATGGTAATTACGATTACGAAGCTTTTAAAGCTACAGATGGTACAATAGCAACAGAAGTAGCTCTAGGTAGTATTCAATTAAGTTTAGCCGAATTAAGTGGCATTGAAGTATTAACTAATGATCCTACTTATTATGGTCGCTTAACCATTAAAGAACTTAATAAAGATCATTTTGCAAGTTATTTTGAAGAACAATGGGCCGAACAACTATTGTATTTACATCCCGAGTATTGCCAATTGGATTTTTGTTTAACAAACGAAGACGCTTTTTCTTTTTCGGATAAACTGCAAAATATAGATACTTATGCCGGTGCTGTGGCAGCAGGTTATATGCCAGCGACTGTAACCAATATAAGTAATACAGGTGTTTTAAATAACTTTGCAGGAAATTTATTTACCAATGATCCAATTAAAACATATACCAATAATTTTATTGCATCTAATCAGCATTTGGATGTTGCTTTTATAGAATTTAACAAGTACGGATTGGGTAACAATCTTAATCCTGTTACATCTAATTACAATGTATTACAATTAGCCTATTACCAAACCTTTTATCAAGGAGCTATTACCAACCCGGGCATTAACGAAGAAACTGCCACTTTTGATGGAGAAGACGAATGTAAAGCCGATGAGTTTTGGCAAAACTTTAGAGATTTATATGTTTTGGCTCGTAAAAAAGAATTGGATGTTCTTTCATTAAAATATTCGGTAGAAAATGGATGTTATAACGGGGGGATGGGTATATTTTATACCGATAACAATTCTATGAAAAACTTCTTTAATAAAATGAACAATGCTTATGTTAATTATGTAGGCTCTGCTGAGTTTAATTGTAGAGTAGGCTTATTCGCTTCAACTAACTTTTTGCTTTCAACTAACGATTGTGATAATCAAATAAACAACTCCGATAATTTTCACAACATAAACAATGCTACTTTTTACAAAGCCCCAAGCTATATAAATAACTTTGCCTATTACAAAAACAAAATAAGAGTTTTCCCTACGGTATTAGATTATATTTACCTGCCTCCGTTTAACCCTTCTTATTTTGATGCTAGTATTAGCGGTATTGCTGCCTCGCAAACCCAGGTTTTAAATAACATGGCTGCAAGTTGCACCGAGTCGTGCGAGGGATATGCCGATAAATGGATAGCCGATTTAGAAAACTGTTCTAACATAGATCAAAACTGGACAAGTAATAAAGCAACTTTAAGAAGCGTATTAATTAACATTTGCGAAAACGGATGCGATGGTACAAATCCTTTTGGTGCTATTTCTACTGCGCCCGGTAATCCGGTAATTTACACTGCCGGTGAAAACACTTACAGTTTTACAACTTTTGAAGATGCAATAAAGGTAATCGTTTATGGTAATGCAAATGCAACTGTAACTACCGATTGTACACAGGATTTAATTTCATTTCCGGGCTTATATGTTACTAATGATAATACTCAAACTTCCGGATACAGCTCCTTAGATAAATGTGCTTGTAACACCTTGTACGAGCTTAAAACCGATTATTTAAAAGCCATAGAGCGTGGTGATATAACTGCAGCCGAAGTATCGTTTAATACCTTTGTTTCGGATGTTTTAGCAATATCAGTTAAAAACGCATCGCAATTACTTTGTTCATGTTCTGATGTGTATACATCTATTACAAACCAAGCTTGGAATGGAACGCAAGAATGGCCAAACACAGCAATTGAAGCTTTAACGGCTTTAAATTTAAATGCTCCAATAGCTGTTTCGTGTAATAATTCATGTACTAATTGTAATCAAATTTTAAATTTGGTAGATCAGTTCGAAACAAAATACAATGTAACCAATGTTTTAGATAGTATTGATTTGCATCAACCCCTTGCTAACTTTTTAAATCAGCAATTAAACTATACGCAACACGAATTAACGTATTTCGATTTTATTAATAATTGTAAAAAGTTAAGCACCCAAAATGGTACGGTTTGCCAAACTAATGATTATGCCGCTGAATTATCACAATTAATAAATGCCATTATACGGGAGAACAGCAGTGGAAATTGTTTGTGCGAAAGTCCTTTCAATCAGTTTTATCCTACCAGCTCAATTGCACAGGCTATTGAGCCCAACTTTACGCCTACCCCAACACTTAACTGCGATCATACCTACCAGGTAACACCCTATGGCAGAGATTCGTTAATGATAGTTCTAAATAATCCTGGTGGGAACTCTTGTACATTAAAATTAATTGTACCCGAACCTCGTCCGGCTAATTTTGCTAATGCTTCAATAATTAATATCAGCAATATACAGCCTGATGCAAGCTACCCATCTACCGATAACGGACAACATTTTACGGCTTTAATTGCTTACATGCCACAAGGAATTAAAGAATTATCTTATTTAACCATAAAAGGGTATTCGTCTTGTTTTGGAGTTGGTACTTGTACCAATAATTATGTAGAAAATGATACTTTGCAATTATGTAACCAGTCTATTGAAGCCATTATATTGGATGATTTGGATACCAATACTTGTTACACCCAATTATTAAACACTGCTATAAACAATGCTAAAATAGACTACGAGCAATACGTTAATCAATTTAAAGACGATTTTAAAAACAACTATCTTAAGCACTGCGTAACATTTGGTGGTAGCATTAACGAAAATTTTACCGTAACATATAACAGTAATACCTTTCATTATACTTTGTATTATTACGACAGGGCCAATAATTTAATTAAAACCGTACCGCCACAAGGCGTTAATACCGTAAACAATTTTACACAAACTACAGCTGCACGTAATACTAATAACAGTAATGTAATAGCTCCGGCACACGATTTACAAACCAGGTATTATTACAACAGCCTAAATCAGTTAGTAAAACAAACTACGCCCGATGGAGGCGAAACTAAATTTTATTACGATGAGTTAGGCCGGTTAATATTATCGCAAAACGAAAAACAAAAGTATCAATTTGCTAACCAGCGTTTTAGCTATACTATTTATGATGCTTTGGGCCGTATTGTAGAGGCGGGAGAGTTAGAAAGCGCAAATCCACAATTACTTATAGCCTCCACCAACAATAATTATATGTTTAATCAGTTTGTAAATTATACTATTGCCGGAAACAGCGTTAGTAATAAAAAGGAGTTTACAAATACCTATTACGATAGAAAGATTGCTATGTTTGATAATTACTTTCCAAACAATAATAGTAATAATGCTGGGCAAAAAAACTTGCGAGGTAGGGTATCGGCTGCAGCCCATTTTAACGAAGAAGACAATAGCACTCCAAACGAAATAACGGTATATAGTTATGATATCCATGGAAATGTAAAAACCCTGTTACATCATCATAAAAACAACGAGTTAGATATAAACGATTTTAAAAAAATAGACTATTTTTATGATTTAATAAGCGGTAAAGTAAACAAAGTGTTTTTTGAAAAAGGAAATAAAGATCAGTTTATACATTCATACACCTATGATAAAAACAATCGTATCGAAGCCGTTTATACATCGCGTAATGGTATAATTTGGGATAAAGATGCCGCTTATAGTTATTATAAACACGGACCATTATCACGTTTAACCATAGGTAATAATAGGGTTCAAGCCATGGATTATTACTATACCCTGCAAGGGTGGATAAAAGGAGTAAACTCCGAGTTAATAAATAACACCGCCGACCCCGGAGCCGCATACAACAATAAATTTATGCCACAGGATGCTTTTGGATATAGTTTACGTTATTATGGTGGCGATTATACTTCTATAGGAAACCAGCAAGGGCTAAGTTATGCCTTAGCTAATAACAGCGCCATACAAGGTGCTTACAATACCCATGCTCCTAATTTATATAATGGAAACATAAGCGCAATGCACAGTAGTGGCATGTTTGGCAATACCCCAAGCGATGTTAAATCGTCGGTTAATTTTTATAAATACGATTTGCTAAACCGCATTAGAACATCAGTAACCTATACCGAAGCCAATTACAGCGGTAATAGCTGGTTAATGCCAAGCACTAATTTAACCGATTATGCAACCAGCTATACATATGATGGTAATGGTAATATTAAAACATTAAATAGGAATGCGAGCACCTTAAATTCTAATCCATTAGAAATGGATGATTTAACCTATCACTATTACCCACATACCAATAAATTAGAGTATGTAAGCGATAATACTAATTATACCAATAATTACCAGGTAGATATTGATAACCAAAACGAGTTAAATTTTACCTACGATAGCATTGGTAATTTAGTAAGCGATGCATCCGAAGAAATAGAAACCATTAAGTGGACGGTGTTTGGTAAAATAAAAGAAATAATCCGTACTTCACATAGCACCAAACCTAACCTTGTGTTTGAGTATGATGCAACCGGTAATAGAATATCTAAATTGGTAATACCAAAATTAAGTTCGGGTGCTATTGGCCCATTAAACCGATGGATATATACAGTTTATTACCGCGATGCACAAGGTAATATTTTAGCAACCTATATACGTAAGCCCAACATGCTTGATATTGCCGAATATAAAGTAGAAGAGTTTTCAATATATGGAAGCAGCCGTATAGGAGTTAAAAATGCCGATGACTTAGATGCATCATTATTTAATGATGTATATTTTGCCGAAGCCTTAGGATTAAAAACTTTTGAGTTAAGCGACCACCTGGGCAACGTTAGAGAAGTAATAAGCGACAGAAAAATACCGGGCCAATTTATTAAAACCTACAGCACACAAAATTTCGAAAGCTGCCAAACACCGGGCGATTGTGGTATATATGCTGAAATACCAAGTCCACCGGGCGAGTATCCATACAGTGGTACCACTTTACAAATTGTAAACAACCAGGGAAGTAAGCAGTTAAGAATTGCAACCGATTACCAGTGGGATGGAGCACATATACCAATGGCTACCGAAGCCGGACAACGTTATTTATTAGAGTTAGATGCATCATTTAACACCAGTAATATAGGTGTTAGATTAAGCGTATACCCTAAAAACCCGGGCGGTAGCGAGTATTTAGATATAGCCATTGCACCAGGCCATAACAGTGTAGAATTTACAGCAAACACAGCCTTAACCGACATTAAGCCATACAGGGCCTATAATTTTGGCACCCCAGGCGTGCAAGACGAATTTTTTATAGATAACATTATGCTTAAAGCAATTTATACTAGCAGCCCGCCAAGCGATGCCCAAGTATTTGATTATAAGCCCGATGTGGCAGCTGCAAACGAATATTACCCATTCGGTATGCTCATAGAAAGCCGCAAGCATCTAGCCTTTGGAGGGG
>Ga0315900_10000479_pt1 | contig 69795 bp, 46 predicted proteins | sample LakEriMetagenome_FD_203521 | JGI IMG/M metagenome (GOLD analysis project Ga0315900, IMG submission 203521) | Freshwater fungal communities from buoy surface, Lake Erie, Ohio, United States - Buoy 12 MA114 | ecosystem: Environmental > Aquatic > Freshwater > Lake > Lake biofilm | place: USA: Lake... | reverse complement strand
GTGATGTTTTTGGTGGGGGACATGGCAGGGTGGTAATGCGTGTCGTGGTAAAAAAATATTTTCCAGGAAAGCGCGGTACTGTCTAACAAGCCTGTTTCTGGATCCACCGCTTGACCAGCGAATGGAATGGGGGCTCCAGCTTTGTACAAAAAATCAGAAGAGGGGTCTGTAATGATCAGTTGAGGGCGCTTGTTGCTGGTTACCCGGATCAAAGCGGGTTTGGAGGTGTCTGCACCGTACTCATTGGTCATAATGCAACGAAAAATAGCTCCGCTATCCGCCAGTGTTAGGACGCCTGCATCGAAGACAGTACTGTCCGCTCCTGAAATAGTCAACCCATTTTTTTGCCAATAGATTCCCATCGGTTCTTCCCCAACGGCCAGTGCTTCCAGGCGCAAGGGATCTCCTGCAGAGTACAAGTTGGATTTGGGATGCAAATAGATAAAAGGCGCGTTGCTACCGGTGTAAATAATCCGCCATAGCGATCCATTGTCAGAGGCGGTATTGTCCTCTGCTGTTCCTCCTCCAATTCCTGCCCTTGCCAGGTAATAAAACCCGCCCGTTGGTGAGGATTGTAAGCACATTGGACGAGCAATTTGGTCTGCAAAGATCCGTTCCCAGATACCGTTGGTTGGGTTTAATTGTCCAATGTATCCCTTGCAGTAGTCTGCAAAAAACAATCTTTTTTTGCAGGAGGTTGGGAAATTGGTGCTGGTCGGGTTGTAGTAAGTAATCCCGGTAATAGCACAACCCGTACTGTGATCGTAGGTGTAAATGGGGTCCTCGTAGTTAGCAGGAACGGGTTGTCCGTTGGCTTTCCCCTCCAACAAAGGGAAACCATAGTTTTTGCCTGCTTTTATTTCGTTGATTTCTTCCCAAGTGGTTCCGCCAACGTCTCCAACGTAGATTTTGCCGGATTCGGGATCAATGGTTAGGCTAAAGGGGTTGCGCAATCCAAGGGCGTAAATGGATCGGTATTTTCCAGAAGCGGTGTTATAAAATGGGTTGTCGGCAGGGATGGTGCCATCTGGATTGATACGAAGAACTTTTCCGAGATCAGAAGTTAGGCTTTGAGGTCCCTCCACTCCGCTGGCGTTTTCCCCAGTGGCTAAGTAAATTTTTCCGTCTTTCCCAAATTCAAAATCCCCTCCATTGTGTACACTGCCATAGCGGGAGTCGCATTCATACACAATGACCTCACTGCCAGGCAGCATGAGGTTGCCTTGAGCAGTTAGCCGTGAAAGCCGGTTGTGCGAACCATCGGCAACGGTGTAATAAACATACACATAGCCATTGACGGCAAACTGAGGGTCGAGGGCAATGTGGCCTAGTCCGCGTTCATTAAAATCATTCACGGTCAGCACCGCAAAGGGGTCTGGCAGTAGTTCTTCATTAACTACTAACCGGATGAGTCCGTTTTTTTCGGTGATAAATACCCTTCCGTCCGGAGCAATGGCCATATCGGTTGGATTGAGGCCACTGGCAATTTCATATTGCGCGAATCCAGGAGGTAAATGGGCGAAAATCGGAAACGAAACAGCAAAAAATAAAAAAACAGCTAATCGGGCAGGGTTCACACAGAATTTTCTCATCTTGCAAAGATAGAAAAATTGTTATTTTTGCACGGATTCGGTGATCCTTTTCCAATCTGATTGGTTGAATTAGAAATTGGTTTTGCCAATTATTTACAAAAGGAATTCAATTTGGGGAAGGTATTCCCTGCCATTCTTTTATTAGGTCTCTTCGTTGAAGGGCGAAGAGATAGAAGCAAATAAGATATTTTCACACATGTACCATTCTATACGCCTCGTTTTTTTACTTGTATTCCTATTTACGTTGGGTGCGTTCTCTGCCTGGGCGCAGTCAACTGCATTTGTATTTAGCGGTGGGCCTACCATCGGTACACAACGCTGGGACAATTCTTTTAGCAGAGAACCACTGTTTCAATGGCATGCGACCTTAGCTGCAGAATCGGTGAACAATGAGGACGACAACTCTTCCGTGTATGCGCAAATTGGATACCATGTGAAAGGCAGCGCGGTACGGCTTCGGTTTTTCAATTTTGCTGGGACAAGTGCATTTCAGACCATCGATCGCTTCAAGTTTAACAATCTCTCGTTGGTACTGGGTGCAAAGCAGAAGTTTCCGCTGGGAGCAGGAAAATCCAAGTATTTTTATTTTGGCGGTATTCGGGGGGACTATACGATTAGTACCAACCTCGATGAATTGGCTGAGCGCAATAAAGCGAGTGGAAATACCCTTGCCTTATTATACCCTTTGGAAGGGGGTGTTCGGCGGTTAATGGCCGGTGTGAGTGCAGGTGCTGGTATTCAGATGCCTTTGTCTGATTTAATTGGTGCTGAGTTTAAGCTTTCAATCCACCCGGATTTTACGTTGCAGTACAACCAGCCACCCATTCCCAATGTGATTATTCAAGACATATCTGGTCAACGCATCGTTACGATCGAGCAGCGTCAAATTCGCAATGTGGCGGTTGAGCTTTCTGTGGGGCTTCGCCTGTTAAGAAAAGTTGTGTATGAAGATTAAAACCCTTTTTGGAGTGGGGTTAATTGGGACCTCCCTCCTTTTAAGTGCATACGACCCGGTGGTGCTTCCAGAAACGCCTGAGGCCTTGGGAGAACGGTTGTTTAACGATCCCATCTTGTCTTCTGATCGTTCGGTGAGTTGTGCGTCCTGTCACCTCCCGGCCTTTGCATTTGCAGATACTACCGCTCTTAGTGAGGGAGTAGGAGGGCAATTAGGGACCCGAAATACGCCGGGAATCACGAATATGGGGGGGCGCAACTTTTTTTTCTGGGATGGAAGGGCAGCATCGCTGGAGGAGCAGGTGATCGGTCCAATCGAAAATCCAGTAGAAATGAACCTTCCCATGCCCTTAGCCATCGAACGGCTTAACCAGGACGCGCAATACCGTGCTTTCTTCTATAAAGTGTACCAAAAAGCAGCTGATAGCGCCAGTCTGACGGGTGCCCTCGCTGCCTTTATGCGAACGCTTGAAACCTCCGATACCCCATTTGATGATTGGATGAACGGGTCGGAAACGGCCATGAGTCCAGAGGCAATTCGGGGACGAGCAGTCTTTTTGGTAAAGGCTCGTTGTTTTGATTGTCACTTTGGTCCTGATTTTACGGTGGATGAGTTTCGGAACATTGGATTGTACAATGGAAAGGACTTGAACGATGTGGGCCGCATGGCAATCACAAAGAACCAGGAGGACGTGGGCAAATTCAAAGTTCCTGGGTTGCGAAATGTAGCGTTAACCGCGCCTTACATGCACGATGGTCGTTTCAAAACCTTGCGGGAAGTAATTGATTATTACGATGATCCGGATCGGTTTGGTTTTCACAGCATTGGGAGGGATACTATTTTGCAGCGTCCTCTTCAATTGACGGAGCAAGAGAAGGGAGATTTGGAGGCGTTTTTACATGCCTTAACGGACCGTCGTTTTCAGCGATAACAAAGAGGTTCCGCTTTTTAAAAGGCTGGCGGAGCGACTACGAATACCAACTTATACACCCTATGGCGGCAATAATAATGGCCACACTTCCTGGTTTGCTGATCTGCTATGCGATGTACCGGGCAGATAAGTACGAAAAAGAGCCGCTTTGGGCCTTGGGGCTGTTTTTTGCGGCGGGTGCATTCGTGACGGTACCGGCTATCCGAGTGGAATTGTGGGTGATGGATATGTATGGGCTACGTTGGCAGCGCAGTTGGTCCGAAACAATTTTGTTGGCATTTGGAGTGGTGGCGCTTTGGGAGGAGTTGTTAAAGTGGTGTGTATTACTGTTGGTGTTCAACCAGCGTTTTTTTAACGAACCCTTGGACGGGATTGTCTATGCAGTCATGGTCGGAATGGGATTTGCCACCCTTGAAAACATCGCTTTTTTAGAGCGATTTGGACCTGATTCCTTGTTGGTTAGGGCCTTTACTGCTATTCCAGCCCACTTGGTTTTTGCCGTGGTGCAGGGTTATTACCTTGGGAAAGCCAAGTTTAAGAACGGAGGGAAGGTCTCCCCAACTGAGCGAAACCGGCTAGTGCTCTATGGTTTTTTGGTGGCTTTTTTGTTGCACGGAGCTTACGATCTGTTGATTTTCCAGGACCGTTGGCAATGGCTTTTTTTGTTGGCAACCGCAACTACTTATTTGTGCCTGTTTTACGCGGCAGATATGATTTTTGAACACCTGGAACATTCTCCGTTCAAAAAGGAACTAAAACAAAAAGAGCCACTCCGTGAAGAGTAGCTCTTTTTTGTTGGGTCACAAGGACTCGAACCCTGAATAACAGAACCAAAATCTGCTGTGTTACCATTACACCATGACCCAATTCCACTGCTTTATTTCAAAAGCGACGCAAAATTACAACGCCTTTTTTTTGTGTGCAAGTATTTTTTAAAAAAAATATTTCAAAAAAAAGAGTAGCCTTCAAAAGGCTGCCAAATGGCATTTTCCCAAATCCAAATCTACAATTCTTCAAGTAGTTTGGTTCCTTCCTGTCGTCTGGCTTCGTTTTGGGTGTTTTCAAGGAATCGTTCGAGCGCTCCTTTGGCAACTGTTTTCAGACTGGGCTGATGTCGGGCCAACTGGACCATTGCTAAAGCCTGGTACCAGTAAAGGTCTTCTCCGTATGCTTCTATATTTTCAATTTTGGATAAAAACTCCAGGGCCTCCTCCGATTTGTCTTGTTGGAGCAGCACAATGGCGAGGGCAAAACAGCCATCGGAGTAGCAATCTTCCAGGCCTTCCTCTTGTATCAGCTGGCGAAGGGGCTGTTCAGCAGCTTCATATTGTCCGGCCGAATAGTGTTGATCGGCGGTCAGAAGTAGTTCCTGGCAAGCAGCAGGCCGTATTAGGCCGGTCGTGTCCTTCTCGAAACGTCGGTTTATATCCGCCAGTAGCTGTTGGGGTGGCTGAAAATGGTCGTCAAACAAAGCCTTTATCCGGGCAGTTTGATACCACCAATAGCCTCCGCTGAGCAATAGGCCGGCTGCCAGTAAGTACAAGATCCACTTGCTGAGTCGGCGGTTGGTAGGGTTGGGTGCCAAGGGGCTTGAAATAGGCATTCCCAGTTCTAATCGCTGGTCGAGGGATCTGCTTTTTTTCCAAATCTGGTAGTCCTGGGTTCTCTCCAAGGCGTCTTTTGCCCAAGAAGGGAGTGCAAGATCCGTTCGTTTTAGGGCCGTTAGTAGGGCCGCTTCGCAGGATTCGCGATCCCCCGCTGGTTCGAATGACTTTTCTGTTTCTATGCTGGTAGAAGGGCGATTTCCCCATCGCTCTTCATTGTTGAAGGTGTTTTGCTCAGACAGAAGCGCTTGTTCGCAGGATTTTCCAAGACTGACCAAGGCTCTCCAGGTATAGAGGTGGTGTCGGGTAGTTTCCAAGGAAGCGGCATCTGGAATCCAATAGTCGCTACTTACCCATCCAGTGGGATTTTGTTGGCTTTGGTAATGAGCAAGGGAGAGTTGTTCCAGACCCGCAAACAAAGGCAGATCAGCGGGATATTTTCCATTTCTTGCAAGGGAGGAAGCTTCTATTAGACCTGCCTGAAAGTAGGCAACTGCTTCGGGCTTACTTGCCCCTGCTCTTTCGAGCGCTCGAAGCACCCCCGGTCTTATTTCTTGGTAGATGAGGTGGAGGGCAATGTCCGATCCTTCTGGAAGGTGCTTAAGGAGTGTTTCATTGGAAAGTAAACCAGTGTTGGGAGGAGAGGAGGCCATTTCTTTTTTTGCAAAGATACGTCAAGCGAATGAAACCGCTCTTGTTCCCTTTTTTGGCCAAATTAAGCATAGGGTCAAAAAGGAAGATAGGTATACACAAGCAGGTGCTTGGTAGTATTACTTTTGGATCTAGAAATTCAATCCTTTCATTCTTATGCGCCTGTTTTGTACACTACTTAGTGTTTTTTTGTTATCTAAGGTCTCTGCACAAACGTTTTCTGGCTTCGGAGGCCCCATTCCCGATGATGGCACGGTGATTACCTTTCCACTAGTAGTGAACGGGTTGCCATCCTCCATTGATACCCAATCGTTCGGCATTGAACAAATCTGCCTCGAAATCAACCACAGTTGGTCGGCCGATCTCTCTGTGGTGTTGATTGCTCCGGATGGGAGTTCCACGGAGCTTTTTTCGGGAATTGGGGGTGATTCGGACGGGTTTATCGGAACTTGTTTAAATGGAAACTCCACTATTTCTATTTATGAGGGTAGCTTCCCTTTCACAGGGGTTTATCGGCCTTTGGGTGATTTAGGTTTATTAAATAATGGTCAAAACCCGAATGGGGAGTGGAAATTACGGATACTGGACACCTATGCTTTTGCAGATGAGGGCACATTGCTCAATTGGAGCTTGCAGTTTGGCGACCAGCCCAGTGTGCCCTTCAGCTTCATTTCCAGTGATTTGCCTATTGTTCGGATTGAGACCTACGGCCAAGTAATTCCAGATGACCCTAAAATATTTGCCAACATGGATGTGATTGATAATGGGCCTGGTAATCGAAATTTTGCGGATCAGGTTTTGACGTTTCACACCGGTCCAATTGGAATTGAGTTGCATGGCAACAGTTCACAGGGTTTCCCAAAAAAATCGTACCGAATCGAAACGCGCAATTTGTCGGGAGAGGATGTAGATGTAGCCTTGATGGGGATGCCAGCGACCAGCGATTATGTGCTGAGTGCCAACTTTTCGGATAAAACCCTACTTCGAAATCCCCTTACCTACGAGTTGTCGAGGCAATTGGGGCAATATGCTACGCGTACCCGCTTTTGTGAGGTGGTCCTGAATGGTGCCTATTTGGGAGTTTATGTGTTGACGGAGCGTATTAAACGGGGAGCAGATCGGGTAAATGTTGCGAAGCTAACAGACGAGGATGTGAATGGGGTAGAGGTGACTGGAGGCTATATCCTCAAGATTGACCGCGATAATTCGCCCGGTTGGTTTTCTCAGGTCGCCCAGCCAAACAGTCCAGAGGTATTTACTTATTTCCAGTTTGACTACCCACGCCCTTCAGTGATTGAGCCTGAGCAGTACCAGTATATGCGTACGTACATGGATAGTTTTGAGCTAAACTTGAACAGTGCAGGGTTTGGGAACTTGCAAACGGGCTGGAGGGCTTGGGCGGACGAACGTTCTTTCATTGATTTTCTATTGATTAATGAAATGTCCAAAAATGTGGATGGATATCGACTTAGCACCTATTTACATAAGGACCGAACGGATCGGGGTGGTTTATTAAAAATGGGGCCTGTTTGGGATTTTGATTTGGGTTGGTACAATGCGGATTATTGTGATGCTTTCTTAACGGAGGGATGGGCTTATAATTTGAATTATATCTGTGGAGCAGGAGTGCCATTTTGGTGGGAGCGTTTGATGCAAGATACGGTGTTCCGGCAGCGCTTGGCTTGCCGTTGGCAGGATCTGCGCATGGGCCCCTTGCACCTGGATTCTATTTTTCACGAAATTGACTCTATGGCTTTATTGGTGGATGAAGCTCAGCAGCGAAATTTTAAACAGTGGCCTATTTTGGGCGTATATGTTTGGCCCAACCCCGGGGTGCTTCCTACCACGTATGCCGGGGAAATTAATAAGTTGAAAACGTGGATGCAACAGCGGATTGGATGGTTGGACAATACGTTTAACGCTTTTTTGCCCAACTTCCAACCTGAGTGGGAGGTGGTAGCTGTTGGTATAAATACCTGGATCTTGCGGGTGGTTAACCCTGATCCTTCCTTGGTCTATAGGTGGGAGTTGGGGGATGGTACCGTTCTATCAGGGGCAGAAGTCCTACATTCTTATGGGGTTTCTGGGACTTATTCCATTCGCTTGATTACTTCCACCCCATTGGGCTGTTCGGAAGTAACCGAAAAAGTGATTGATATTGTATTGGTTGCACCGACGGTTGGTTTGGATGAAACGATGAGGATCTTTCCGAATCCAACGAGCGATCGCTGCTGGATAGAGCTGCCCGAGGGGCAGTCTTGGGATGGAATGGAGGTGAAGCTGATCAATAGTTTGGGGCAGGAGCGCAGGTTGGAAAACACCTTTGATGGCAGGGTGTCGCTGGAGGGCATTCCTTCGGGTGTATATCAACTTCAAGTTCGAAAGGCACAGCAGCGCTGGCAGCAGAAGCTAGTGCTTCAAAAGTAAGGAATAGAGCCTTTCTTGCTGGTAATAAGGAATGTGGAACGCAGCAGGTAGAAGTTCGAGATTCATAATTTGATGTTCTACACGGTCATCAACCACCCCAAAGCGCCAACTATACGAACCAAGCAAAGGGCATAGCCCTGTTATCTCAATTACTCCAAAAAAAGAGAGCCGCTGCATTACTGCTTCGGCTCCCGAAAACACCTAAAACCCTATTAACTAACCTTATGAAAATAATTCTTGCTAACTACTGTTTGTTTTTCTGTTTTGTCCCTAAAGACCTTTAATAAACAGGTGTCAGTTGTTCTTGTTTAAGCTTTGTTGATTTTTTTTAAAAAAATATGAACAAAAAAAGTCGGCCCGGTGAACTGGGCCGACTTTTTTGTTTTCAAATGGAAGGATTGAGTTTCCTTTAGGCGATGGCGATGGTTTTTACAACTGGTTGAAGTTCAGCTTTTTTTACCAGTTCGATTTCCAGGATACCGTTGTTGAAAGTGGCGTTTACTTGATCGGTGTCAATGCTTTCCGGGATTCGGAAAGAGCGCTCAATTTCTGTGAAGCTAAATTCACGGCGACGGTAAACGGGGCCATTTTCTTCTTGTTTTTGTTCCTTTTTAGCCTTTACAGTGAGTACATTTTTATCTACTGTGATGCTAAAATCTTCTTTTCCAAGGCCTGGAGCAGCGATTTCCAGCTTAAATCCCTTCTCTGTTTCTAGGATATTAACAGGTACGTAATTGCTGCGGTTAGCTCCGAAGGAGGGTTGCGCAAAGAAGTCAGTAAAGAGGCTATTGAAAGGGTGGCTGGTTGGATACTTTGCAACGTTCATATCGTTTGAAATTTTGTTTGTGAAAGTAAAAGTTGTACGATTCACTAGTATCAAACGGGATGCCAGCGGCTTTTGGCACGCTTTTGCCAGTCAATTTGACTTTTATGCTGCCAATTTGGCTTATTTTATTTCTTTTATACTGCCAATTTGGCACTGGCTCTTTTTAAGGCTATTGTTTTAGGGGTGCTTAGGGCTACTAAGAAGGCAGGTCCGGCCGTTGGTCCACGATTTTATTTCGGGTGCTTATGAATTCCACGATTTTACGCACGGTAATCCGTCGAATTTTTCGCTCCATTTCTTTGTTGTGCAATTTGAGGATATACTGGAAGCGCATTAGGACAGCGTCTTTTTTCATATCTACCACTCGCAAGTAATAGGAGTCGGGGGTAATCATTTCATGGAAGGGCTTGAGGGTATCAATCAGCATTTTTTCGATTTCCTCCACATTGTTTAGGTAATCGAGTCCGATCTCAAACTCCACGCTGGTACGTTTGATATCGCGTTTGGTGTAGTTAATGACTTCGGTGGTGTGAAACATATTATTGGGTATGTAAATCACATCATCGTCGTCGTTCAGCAAGTGGATTTTTTGAAGGGTAATGTCCAAGATTTTTCCTTTATTGGATCCGATGCTGATGTTGTCACCAATACTCACCTCGTCGGAAAAGGTCATCAACATACCATTAATCATGTTGGAAATGTAGTCTTTGGTAATCAGCGCGAGGCCGGCAAAAACCAGGGATACAGAGGTGAGTAAAGACCTAAAATCAATCCTAAACAAGGAAAGTAGGCCTCCGATTAAACCAATTACCAATAAAATGGTATATATGTTGCCAATTCCAATGGTGAAGTTGTCGCTGTGCTGAATTTTTTTTCTTCGTTTGTACAGATATACTACAATGACTTGAATGAAATCGAGTAACAGCAGGAATATAAGGGTGTCCGCTAAGCGCTCCAAGTAGTATTCTGCAGAGGTACGGTATTTGAGTTTGAGCATGGATAATACCGGGCTCACGTTCACTTCACCGAACCGGAATCGGAGGAGAAAAAACAAAAGCAAGGCTTTTGCTAAAAGTTGAATTAATTTCATGCCACAAATTTAAAGGCTAACTACAATATGGAATACAGAAGATTAGGTAAATCTGGCTTGCAGGTGAGTGTGCTATCACTCGGCTCCTGGATCACCTTTGGTAAACAAATCGGGGACGAAACAGCAGAGTCCTTAATGCGCACCGCTTATGAGCAGGGGGTGAATTTTTTTGACAATGCAGAAATTTATGCTCGTGGAGAAAGCGAGGCGGTGATGGGGCGTATCCTAAAAAAAATGAACTGGGACCGCAGTTCTTGGGTGGTATCTTCCAAAGTTTTTTTTGGGGATGGAGGTAAATTGCCCAACCAAACTGGATTGAGTCGCAAACACATCATGGAAGGCTGTCATGCCAGTTTACGTCGGCTACAAGTAGATTACATTGACCTTTACTTTTGCCACCGCCCAGACAAAAACACGCCTATCGAAGAAACGGTTTGGGCGATGAACCACTTGATTGCACAGGGTAAGATTTTGTACTGGGGGACTTCTGAATGGAGTGCACAGGAGATTATGGAGGCGCATTTAGTAGCACGTGAAAATCGCCTCATTGGTCCTGTCATGGAACAGCCCCAATACAATATGTTTGTGCGCGATAAAGTAGAAGTTGAGTACAGTCAGGTTTACAAGACGGTTGGCTTGGGTACCACCATCTGGTCTCCCCTCTTTTCTGGATTGCTAACAGAAAAGTATATCCATCAATTTCCAGCGGGGACCCGATTGGGTATGGAAGGATTTGAATGGTTAAAATCACGCAACCTCCAACCTTCTCACCTGGATAAGGTTCGTCGTTTGAATGAACTCGCGAAAAAGCTTGACACCACCTTGCCCAAGCTGGCAATTGCCTGGTGTGTACAAAACCCAAATGTGAGCACGGCCATTTTGGGGGCTTCCCGTCCTGAGCAACTGCAAGAGACCCTTCGAAGTTTGGAAGTATTGCCCTTGTTGACGCCTAAGGTGAACGCACAAATTGAACGGATTCTTCAGAACAAACCAAAAGCACCTGAGTACTAATGGTCATTGGTATCGGAGGCGCAAGTCGCTCGGGCAAGTCGTTCTTGGCCCTCCAGCTAGCTGCTGAGTATAAAGCGGCTGGGAAGTCGGTGCTTGTACTGGACCAAGATGATTTTGCGTTTCCGGAGGCTGAATTGCCGCGTATCCGAGATCGGGCAGACTGGGACCACCCTTTATCGATGGATTTCAGGCGATTACAGGAGCACATTAGGGCTGCCCGGGCTCGGTACGAGGTCGTGTTGGTAGAGGGAATATTAGTATTTTTCGATCTGGAAGTGAACGATCTTTTCGATCGGCGGATTTTTTTGGTGCTTGACAAGGTGCGTTTTTGGGAAAGAAGAAAGCGAGAAACCCGGTGGGGGGAGGAACCAGATTGGTATCTTGAACACGTGTGGGAAGCACATTTGAAGTACGGGAGACTTAACTTGGAAAAGGGTCGGTGTCCCATCGAAATCCGGGAATCCAAATAAGTGAACAAAACCGTTTTGGAGAAGTATATTTGCGCAAAACAACGAAACATTAACGAACATTGGAACCCATTAAAATTGATATTGACCGCGTCCTTGCTTCTAAAAGTCCTGGCTTAGCTCGCTGGTTGCCCGGATTCATTACCCGATGGATCAAGCGCACCATACACCAGGAGGAGATAAATGAGGCGCTTCGTCGTTCACAAGGCATCAAAGACCTTGATTTTGCATCCTGGTCCATCGATTTTTTACAGGCGAAAGTCAGCAGTTCGGGCAGGGAGCATATTCCTGTAAATGGAGGTGTGATCCTGGCTTCGAATCATCCCTTGGGTGGGTTGGATGGGATTGCGTTGATGCAGGAGGCTGGGAAGGTTCGCTCCGATATTCGATTTATTGTAAATGACATTTTGCTCTCGCTTCCCAATTTTGACCAAATTACGGTAGGGGTAAACAAGCATGGGGCAAATGCTCGGAAAAGCCTGGAGGCTATTGAACAGGCATACTCTGGTGGGTATGCTGTACTGATCTTTCCAGCAGGTCTTTGTTCTCGAAAAATGGAGGATGGGCAGATTCGAGACCTTGTTTGGCAAAAAAGTTTTGTGGCCAGGGCTCAGAAGTACCAGCTGCCAGTGATCCCGACGTTTATTGAGGGCAGGAACTCCAATTGGTTTTACAACTTGGCCCGTTGGAGGAAAAAATTAAAAATCAATATTAATTTAGAAATGTTTTACCTGCCGGATGAGATGTTCAGGCAGCGCGGACAAAACATTCATATTATCTTTGGGCGTCCAATTCCGGCGAGTATTTTTGATGCCAGTAGGAAGCAGGAAGAATGGGCGGCGTTGTTGCGGGATTTTGTGTATGTTTTTCCTGGGCAACCGGACCTGCTTTTTGAGGAGTATATTCGTCGAGTTAACCAATAAAAATTGTACAATTTGAAACCAGTAATCGCACCGATTGATCGAAGGCTAATGGAAGCGGAGTTAACGCCAGCGCGTTTTGTCCGCCCTACTCATTTTTTGGACAATGAGATCTACATAATCAACGGAAATGATTGTCCGAATACGCTTCAGGAAATTGGCCGCTTACGGGAGGTATCCTTCCGTGCGGGTGGAGGTGGTACTGGAAAAGAGCTGGACCTTGATGATTATGATTCCGGGCAGTATGCGTACCAACAGCTAATCGTTTGGGATCCTGCGGAAAAAGAAATTGTAGGTGGATACCGATTTGCATTGTGTGCTGATAATCGGGATGCAGCGGGAGAATACCACCTGAGTACCTCCGAGATTGTGGACTATTCTGAAAAACTGAAAAAAGAATTTTTCCCAACGACCATAGAGCTGGGCAGGAGTTTTGTACAACCGCTTTACCAGCCGAGGGCAGAAAGCCGTCGCAATGTGTTTTCACTGGACAACTTATGGGATGGTTTAGGTGCGCTGACCGTTTTATTTCCCAATATTGAGTATTTCTTTGGGAAAATAACCATGTACACAACCTACAACGCGGAGGCAAGGGATCATTTATTGCGGTTTATGCATCATTATTTTCCTGATCCGGATCACTTGGTGTTGATTCCGCATCCATTGAAGTTGAAGTATGATTGTGCGGACTTTGTGGCTCAGATCCAGCACCTTCCTTACAAAGAAGGTTACGTATTACTGAATAAAATCATTCGAGGGCTTGGAGAGAATATACCTCCCCTTTTCAATTCGTATATGAACCTGTCTCCTACCATGCGGACCTTTGGCACTGCCGTTAACCCGCACTTTGGGGCGGTGGAAGAAACAGGAATTATGCTAACCATTCGGGATATATACCCGCAGAAGAAGGATCGGCATATTAATTCGTTTTTAGACTACTTGGCTGGCAAAGAACAAGCTGCCGGGTAGCTTCTCCTTAAAGCTTCCAGAGTCCGAAGTATTTTAGGAATAATTTTACCAGATTCTCAGCATCTGAGATGCCTCGGTGGGGAACTCCTTCAAACTGGATACCTTCCCGTTTTAGGGCGGCCTGTAATCCTAGGCTACGGTTCAACCGATTGAGTTGCATGTATTGCTCCTTGAGGTTGATATGGGATTCTGCCCACCGGTGGTCCATTTTATGCAATTTACAGTCGTTGACCAGCATTTTTCGATCAAAGCTGCCCCAGGAGCAGAGTAGATAATCTTCTTCATCGATATAAGCCCAATCGATGAATTCCTCAATGACATCTGGAAAAAGATCTGCTTTATTGACATCTACTTGGCGGATGGTGGTTAGGTTACGACAAAAATCGGACAGGGAAGGGTTTACAACCGGTCGGATAAAACGGTTAAAACGACCCCTTACCTCCGCGAAATCGTTGATTCGGAAGGCACCAATTTCGATGGTTTCCATAATCTCATCTGGAGGCGAACCTTCCCAGCAGGTCGCCTCCAGATCATAGATAATATAGTTCAAAATGCTCTGATTTACAGGCCAAAAATGGAGCGTCCCATGTAGGCTGCTGCATCTCCGAGTCCTTCTTCGATCCGCAACAATTGATTGTATTTAGCTACCCGGTCAGAGCGGCTGGCAGATCCGGTTTTAATTTGTCCAGAGTTCAACGCCACTGCCAAATCAGCAATTGTCGCATCTTCTGTTTCACCTGAGCGGTGGCTGATAACGGAGGTGTAGGCGTTGCGATGTGCCAGATTAACGGCATTGATGGTTTCGGTGAGGGTGCCGATTTGGTTTACCTTAATAAGGATTGAGTTGGCTACCTTATCATCGATACCCCGCTGGAGGCGGTTTACATTGGTGACAAAGAGATCATCTCCTACCAATTGGATACGGTGTCCAAGGACCTCTGTCATGTGTTTCCAGCCCGCCCAGTCATCTTCGGAGCAGCCATCTTCGATGGAGAAGATGGGGTAACGGTTGCACCAATCTTTCCAGTAGGCCACCATATCTTGAGGAGAGAGCCGGTCGCCGGTCGATTTCTTAAACACATACTCTTGTTTTTCGGTGTCGAAGAATTCGGTGGAGGCGGCATCCAACGCGATCACGATATCGTCCATAGGGCGGTATCCGGCTGCCTGGATGGCGGTCATGACCATTTGAATAGCTTCCTCGTTGTCTTTGATGCCAGGGGCGAAGCCACCTTCATCTCCTACGTTGGTAGTATATCCTTTGTTTTTGAGTACTTTTTTGAGTTGATGGAAAACTTCCACACCCATTCGAAGGCCTTCCCGGAAGCTATTGGCTCCGATTGGCATAATCATAAACTCCTGAAAATCAATACCATTGTCTGCGTGAGCTCCACCATTCAAGATATTCATCATTGGGACGGGAAGAATATGTGCATTCACACCTCCTAGGTATCGGTAGAGTGGCTGACCATATTCTTCTGCTGCGGCTTTAGCCACGGCGAGGCTAACGGCTAGGATAGCGTTCGCGCCAAGGTTGGCCTTATTAGAAGTCCCATCAATTTCCATCATAAGGCGGTCGATGTGGATTTGATCGGAAGGGTCCATGCCGATCAATTCTTTTTTGATCAGTTTATCGATATTTTTAACGGCTTTCTGTACGCCTTTACCGAGGTAGCGTTCAGGGTCTTCATCGCGGAGTTCAACAGCTTCATGTGCTCCGGTGCTGGCACCGGATGGAACGGCGGCACGACCGATGAAACCAGAGTCCAGTACAACATCCACCTCAACAGTTGGATTTCCACGGGAGTCCAGGATTTCCCTGGCGATGATTTCGCTAATTACACTCATAATGTCAGTGGTTGGAATAGAAAAATGAATAAAATCTGAAGGCTACAAAGGTACTGACAAAACAATTGGAATCTGGTGTAATTCTTCCAAACATCGCTAAAAATGCGCTGTATTTTCGATTTTTTGTTGGTGTCGGTCCCTAAAAATGGTGGTTTCACAGTACCTTGTGCTCAAAATTTAACAACAAGTTCAAAATGGCGAAATCCGGTAAAAGTGCCGCTTCTTCTCAGGCGAGGCCTGCAGCAGTTTCCTCCACTTCCCCCAAGGTATTGCGGGATTATTTAACTCGTCCCACTTCTGGAATGGAGGGCAACAGTGGGTACTCAAAGGTTTTTTGGGGGGTCGCTGCTTTTGCGCTGGTCGCCATGCTTTACTGGTCGCTCGGCAGTGGTATCAATGCGGACGACAAGTTTCAGAACGATTATTCGGAGAAGCTGGTGAATTATTACACCACATTTGGGAAAGACAGCTCCGCGCTTTACATCAAAGACGGAAATATGCATCTATATGGTGGTTTTTTTGAGATTACCACCGGGATGATTAACCGAACACTTGGTTTTACGCCCAACGACTGGAGTTATCACCACGTTCGCCACTTGGCGACGGCAGTTATGGGCTGGCTGGCTATTTTATTTGCAGCACTTTTGGGTAGGTACATTGCTGGCTGGAGGGCAGGTTTGTTGACCTTGGTACTACTGTTCCTGTCTCCGCGGTTTTTAGGAGAATCGTTGATGAACCCCAAAGATATTCCTTTTGCCTTTGGTTATACCATGACCCTATATTTTATGGCGAAGGTATTTGATCGCTTACCCAGGCCAGGTCGTTGGGATTTGGTCGGTTTGGCAGGTGGATTGGCCATTGCATTGGCTATGCGGGCGGGCGGTTTATTGCCTTATGCTTATTTATTGATGTTTGCAGGCCTTCACTTTTTGCTAAAGAATGGGGGATTGGTGGCTCTAGGGAATGGGAAATTGATGGCTCGGTACGTGCTGGTTGGCCTTGGAGTTGCGTTGACGGGCTATTTGGTAGCGGTGTTGTTATGGCCATACGCCTTACAAAACCCTTTAAAAAATCCCTTGGAGGCACTTTCTAAATTTGAGGATTTTGAAATTCGGATTCGGGTTTTGTTTGAGGGGATAAACGTTCGGAGTGACATGACCCCTTGGTATTACGCGCCGAAATGGATCTTGATTTCGATCCCGTTAGCGGTGGTAGTGGGTTTTATTGGTAGTCTTTTGTTGTCGGTACGAATGATGCGTCGCTACCATCCATTATGGGTTTTTATGGTGTTTTTTGCTGGTATTTTCCCGGTTGCTTACATCGCTTCCAAAGATTCAGTTTTGTACGATGGTTGGAGGCACCTGACCTTTGTTTATCCTGCTATTGGCTTGGCGGCAGGCTTATTCTGGAATGAGGTATTAAGCTTTTTTGAGTCAAAAAAGCCAGTTCAATATGCATTCTACGGATTATTTGCTCTGTTAATGGCTGATGCGGTGTGGTTTATTGGCTCCAACGCTGCTTTCCCTTACGTATATTTTAATCCAATTCAGGGCGGCGTTAAAGGGGCATTTGGTCAGCACGAGACCGATTATTGGGGTTTGAGTATCCGACAGGGTTTGGAGTGGATGGAGTCTCAAGGGATCATTGGTGAAAATATGGAGAATACAGTAGTAATTGCTACTAGTATGGCTTATCCTGCCCAAAAATTGGCCGCTAAATATGGTGACAAGGTTAAAATCAAATACTTGAAATGGGATGCTCGATGCAATGATGCTTGGGATTATGCTTTATATCCCACTCGGACCATTGGTGGAGTAACGCTTCGGAAAGGTTTTTGGCCGCCTGACAATGCGATTCATACTATTGACGCGGGGGGGGCACCCATTTTAGCGATTTTGAAAGATAATGGACGGAATTGTTCTTTAGGTATGGCGCTTTTAAAAACCAATGATTTTAGCGGGGCAATTGAAAAGTTCCAAGCGGAGATTGCGAATGTTCCAGACAATGAGCTTGCCTGGGGAAATCTGGGTCAAGCCTATTTCAGCGCCGGGCAGGCGCTGGCAGCGGTAGATCCAATTGCCTCCGATTCAATGCTGGAGTTATCTAAAGCAAGTTGTGAAAAAGCCTTGTCCATCAGCCCCGACGATTCCCCCTCTATGAACCTATTGGGGATGTATTGGCTGCAGAAAAACGATATAGGGAAAGCGAAATCCCAGTTCGAGCATTCTGTCAAGATGGAACCATCCAACCCGGGTGGCTTTTATTACCTGGCATTAATCGCTGCTGAGCAGCGGGATGCAGGTGCTGCTCTGGCCTATTTGCAGAAGTCCATTAATGCTAATCCAAGCTTTAAACCGGCCTACGAACTCGCGATTCGGATTCATGAGCAAAGTGGAAACACGGATCAGGCGAATCGAATACGGGCGATGATCCAACAGATCAAGTAAATGAATTACGAGCATCTTTTACCCTCCTACAGAAGCCGTTTTTTATTTTTACAAGATCAGCTCTCGAACTTGTCGCGTGCACAAGAGCTGGATTTGGGTCTGCATTTAGGGTGTCAGGAAGGAGTGTTTGATCGAATGTTAGCTTCCTATGTAGGGGATCTGACGGTGACGGATGCCTCCGATGAGGCGCTGCGGTTGGCAGTAGGTAGAAACAAGGGTATATTCAATCTTCGGTATATTTCGCAAGGGGAAGAACAACTTCCCTTTGCGAAGGGTTCTTTTGATGTAGTCGTAGTGAGTGAACTACTGGAAACGGGTGTAGCCCCCACTCAGGTGATTTCTGAAATTGCCCGGGTGTTGGTTCCCGGTGGTTGGGCCCTGTTGGCTTTTCGCTCAAAAGACTTTCCCTTTACCTACGATCCGATTAACCGGCTTTGGCAACTGACCCGGCCTCGCTCGAAGCGGGAATATGGTATTCAGCAAGGGGCTTATGCCTTTGGCCACCCTGTACTTCCCACTGTCCAACAGCTAAAGCTACAGCTGGAACAGGAGGGGTTTGAAGTGGTGTCTATACACTCTTTAGGAGGTTGGTTGATAGGTTTGGTAGAAATGTATTGGGCCGGTATTTTGGCGGATGTTTTTAAAACAAATCAATGGAAGTGGATAACGTCCTCCAAGGGGCGCAGAGCCTCGGTCACCGATGCACCTTCTTTTGTCTGGTTCACCGACGCTCTATTATGGTTGGATGATCTCTGGTCGGGTATGTTACGGCAGAGTGTTGGGAAAGGAATGGTGATTCGAAAAAGTAGAAAAAATGGATAAAAAAAGAAACGATCTGAGGTGTTGGCTTCAGATCGTTTCTTTTTTGAAAAAATAGACCTATTTAGTTCACAAGCGCGGGCATCCGACGGCCTAGCCAACCACCTGCAGCAGCGAACAGCATAGTTCCAATGCAAGACGCATAGGTAAGCCATTCCGGGTGGTTAAAGGCTAAAAAAACACCGATTGCCAAAATGATAAGGACAAATCCGGTGAGCAGCGGCGCAACGGTGTAACGGGTGCCACGGGTCATCCAACCGGTAAGAAACGCTCCCAGGAGACCTGCTGCAAAAAAGGACCCCATAAAATAGAGGTATGCTTCCACCGAGAGACTACTTACCCATTCATTGAAGGCAGAACCCGACTCGATAGAGACCCCTTCTGGGGGTTGATACGGAGAGAAATGCTGGATCGTTTGCATGGTTACGAAGCCCACTGCAATGCCCACTAATACGCCGAGGATGGCTCTGATCTGAGGAGGTATCATCCGCAATTAATATTCAGAGTCATCTGCGATGTCATCCATATCCTCATCATCCCCTCCTTTTCGACGAGTTACAATGATGTGGTCGTTTTCATCATCAGACCCATCATCGATGTCATCATCTTCTCCCTGTCCGTCGAACTCTGGTCCAACGGCGTCCAGGTCATCACCCCGCAATGCTACATCGTCATCAAAGTCGTCTGCAGCATCGTAGCGCTTTGCTTCCTGGGTGGTCATTCGGATGAGGTAATAAGTATCCTCTGTCTCGAAGGGGAGGGCTGAAACGAACTTACCGTCCTTATCGGTGTAACGGATGAGGTGTTGTTCGTACCCGTTTGGGTATTTCTCTCTCAAATCACGGAGCGTTTCCTCCGTAAGAGCCTCGTAATTCTTTACTATACGCTTTTTTGCCAAGGGTTGTACTGTTTTAATTTGAGGCAAATTTAAAAGGACATTGAGTGAATCAACAAAGTTTTTCCCTAGTTAAATTTTAAGAACTTTTTTTTGTGCAATTATCTGCCCTTTTTCATTGTGCACCAGAAGGAAATAAGTTCCGGATGGTTGTTTTTCCAGCGAAAAAGCGCCTAATAATTCTTGATCAAATCGTTTGAGCAAAATAGTTCGCTGAATGCTTCCTTGTTGGTTCAACAGGCTGCAAATCGCTTCCGACTCGCCCGGGAGGGCAGGAATGCGGACCCAAACCAGATCAGTAGTTGGGTTGGGGGTCACTTCAACAGCTCTGGAAGTGCTTGGCTGCGCGTTGGTTCCAACTGTCCCGATAAAGAAGGGGTAGTAGCCCGCACAGGATCCCGCATCAAATACGGCTAAGACATAAGCTCCACTGCTCAACCCAGTGAAGGTATTGGAGTTGCTGGGGACAGAGCCATTTAGGCTATATCTGTATGGGGGCGTTCCGCCTTGAACATTCGCAGTGACCTCACCATCTGCAGTAGTAGCCCCAGAGGTGTTTTGAATCTGCAAGTCTGGGACGAAGTCGGCACAAGGACTGCTCGGGCAGAATAAGGGGGAGCTAATTGAAACGCTGAACGTATCGGTAGCCGGGTTATAGTTCCAGATAGGTTGATTGGTTAACTTATTAAGTAAAAGTGCATTCCCTTCAAATCCATTCCCAGCTGCATCCAAAAGCCGGAAGTAGTAACAGCTGTCGTTTTCAAGGCAAAAGGTCTCAAAAACAGCCAGATAATTAACGGCATACCCGCCACCAGAGGCGATTAGCGTACCGTTCCCTGCGTAGAATTCCCAGGAGGTTTCGGTGGGTTTTTCTTGTAATCCAATGTATAATTCAACGGGAATTCGATCGGCTGCTACTTCAAACTGGGTAGTAGCTAGGTCATTGTCTGCGAATTGGTCTTGATTCTCTGCATTTACACGGGTAATCCGGGCTGCAAGCTCATTATTTCCATTTTGGGCATTGGCTAGGCTGAGCACAATTCCGCGTTTTTCTCCAGGTAGTAGGTACGTTTGGGGAATAAAATAGGTGTAAATACTTCCATTAAGGGTGTACTCTATCTCAAAACTGTCAATAATGGAAAGTCCAGTGTTCTCCAAGAGTATTTCTGCTTCATTTTCATCCGGGCGGTTGCAGGCCCGAGCCTGGACGCCTAAAAAGGCAAGATCCACTTGGGCTTTGTGTAGAATTGGGATTGTTTTTTGGTCGTTTTCTGGTAGTTCATCCCCCGCTACTGTTGCTTTTATCTCCAATAAGTAGGTTTGTCCGACCGTCGACAAGTCAGCAGGCGCATCTGGGAAAGACACAATGGTGGCTGCTCCTGCTGGAATAGTGGGTTGAAGTGGAGCTTGGTTCCAGTTTCCCCCTGGCCAGCGCCATGAAACGGTAACATTCTCAGCTGTTTGAAGCCCAAAGTTTCGCAGCAGGACGCTGACAGGTTCTGCTGCTCCCAGGTTGGGTCCGGAGATGGGCTGTATCAGCGAAATGGCGCCCACGTCCTGGTTTTTTCGGTTAGGGGTACAGAACGAAATCGTTTGGGTTTGTGGACTAGCGTTGGTAATAGCTGCGAGTAGGTTGCCAAACAAATCATACAGTTTAAAGTCGCCCTCCCATTTAAAGGTAGTGGAACGCAGGATAATTTTGTAGCAAGTATTGTTGGCGCTGCAGATTTCTCGTACTTGAGCACCTGAGCTAAACGTGCCTTTGTCCAACAAATCGTTATTGACTTGTCGGATTTCATAGCTGAGAATACCCAGGTTGGTGGTTGCTTGGGCGGTTAGGAAGGCACCGCTGAGGTTGGTATAGATTTTTTGACTGATTTTGTCGTTGGTGGTATCTTGGTCTAGTTGTCCATTGGGGAGGTACACTTGCGCTTTGAAGAGTGATTGGGTACCGGTTAGGCCTGTGATTGGGACGAGAAGGGTATCCTGTGCACCAGGTGCAAGGTTTCCTGTCCAAAAAATACTATTTTGAGGTTGATTCCCAATTCTCCAACGGACTTCAGCGCTGGTCATGGGTAAGCCAGAGGCGTTTCGTAAAAGTAGTTTAAGGGTATAATCCGGGGTGCAGATCAGGTTGGGTAGATCTGCGGCACCTGGGATAGCGGCATTAAAGGAGGTGAGTTTTTCTACGAGGGTACTGACGGTATCATTGCGGTTGAACTGGTCGAGCCCCCAGTTGGTTACCACTGTAATTAGGTGTTTTTCTCCAATGGCATTCCAGTTTACATTTGGTTGGAAGGTATGGATAAGGGTTTCACCCGGAAGCAGGGTGCCGGTTATAGTTTCGGTGGCTATCAGAATCTGGTCAACAAAAAGTTGGGCGGAGAAGCCACTGGCGGGTTCGATTCCTCCATTCAGAATTTGCACACTTACCTGATCGGCATTTAAAAGGGCAGAACTGATAGGGCTTGGGATTGCCTCTGGAGTGATATCGAAGGTGTCTCGGCGAATTTGGAAGGTACCTATTCGGGTGCCCCAGGCTTTGTTGGCGGGTTGATATTCACCTGTAAACCAAAAAGTTTTGCCGTCGACAGGATCTACCGACATACTGGAGTAGTCGCCCCAACGATTATCTCCGGTATGGCTTTTTCCTCCTGGGACAAGCGTGAACTCTTGGATGGGCATCTCTCCGGGCGGATCACTGATTCGTCTTCCCGTAATTCGGAGTCCTGGGAAGGTGAGTTGGGAGGCGGTAGAATAGCCTGCACCAATATTTCCTTGTGCGTCCATGGCCAAAGTGCCTGTGAAACGGTTTTCCTGATCTGGGGCATAGGTTCCTTGTTGGCGGATATACCAGCTTAGATCTCCGGAATCTCTCCTGAGTTCGTACCAGCGCATACCGGCATCTCCTCCATCTCCGACTTGACTGGAGATATCGGTAATGTGGTTCAGCACGATGGATTCATGGGTGTCGAAGCGCCGGTAGGGGGCACTAAACATGATAATATTTTCTAGAGCGGTAATCCTGGTCACAGCGGGGTGCCCGGGCTGTTCAATGCAGTCGAATAGACCACCTCCAAAGCAAACCCTGGTTTCAAAGGGAGCGGTGGGGAAATTAGTAGGGCCAAAAGCGTAATTGTTGCCTGGATTGGTCCAGTCTACAAAGATTTCCCATAATTGCAACAAGTCTTGTCCTCCATCCCAGGCATCATCGTACACCCGAAAAATCATTCCAGGACTTCCGGCGGGAGGGGGAGGGCCTCCGATCCAGTCGACTCCGGTGGCGGGTTGGTATCGAATGGCTTGGTAATTTGGCAGGTTAAAACGATAGGCATCAATCAATTCTTCCCCATTCAGAAGTGCTTCCTTGTTGAGGGCATATCCAGCACATTGATTGGTGTTTACGATTTCATTTACTGTAATATAATAGGCATTGTGCCAGATATAGAGTTTGGGATAATCTGGGAATCCTTGTGTGGGGATTCGCCAAGCGGTCCAGGCACCGGTAGGGTCACTATCAGCCGAAACAGCCAGTACTAATTGGTTCTCGCCAAATCCCTGCATTTCCATCATAACCCATCGTTGAGCGTCGTGGTCATAATTGATAATGGGGTCACCGATGGAGCCACTACCCACCTGACTCCAGATGGTACTGGTGTAGGCAGGACCATAAACTGATTGTCCTTGTTTGTCCCAAATTTGGAACGAGGATCCACCGGAGGAATTGATCATTTGCATGTAATGCTGGAGACCCACATCGCCGACTGGATCCGGGGGGGTAATCCATTCTTCACTGAGTCCTTCCAGGTTGAGGCCAGGGACGATTTGTGGCCCATTTTCGGTGGTATTCGGTGTTTTTCGAACTAAAGGGTCTCCGTTTTTGGGTAGGGCATCCGGATTTCGGAGTTCGTTTGGAAAAAAATAGTTACGCTTGGACCAGGTTTTGGTCAGTGGGGGCTGGGGAGCTTGGGTATGGGGGCTTAGATCCCTTAAAGCAGGGGTTGTTCCAAGGCGAACCGCCTGGGTTTTACTGGGGTATTGTTTTTGGGCCTCTGAGGGATCAGCGGCACCTTGTGCATGGGCGGTTAGTATGCCCAACAGGGCGAGTACGGAGGTAAGAACAATAGACTTATAGGATGCGTGTAGCATAAGAATGCGGTTGAAACGAATAATGGGCGGAAAGATAAGCAAACTTCCTTGTTCTTCTTTGGCAATACCGATCAGGGGTCAATTCTATTCAAAACCCAATGTCAATTGTGAATAGGTTTCTTTCTGAGTAAGGAAAAAAGCGTAGAGGAGCGGGTTTCTAAGCGCAGGATTTACCCAATTTTGAGAGTGCTGGAAGTTAAGTATTTTAATATTCTTGTGAATACAACCCAAAATCTGAAGAGTGACACACCGGTTTCGGCAATTGACCGTTATATTTGCGGATAAAATAATTGAACTTATGAAAATAGCCATTGGCTGTGACCATGCTGGATTTATTTACAAAGACGGTTTGGTTGAAATGTTGCAGAAGGAGGGCCACATGGTGCTTGATTTTGGTGCGCACTCTTCAGAATCGGTTGATTACCCTACTTTTGCCCATGCGGTAGCCAATGCGTTGCACGAGGGGCAGGCTGAAAGGGGTATTTTACTTTGTGGTTCTGGAAATGGGGTAGCTATCACCGCCAATAAGCATCAAGATATCCGTTGTGCCTTGTGTTGGACGGAAGAAATTGCGGAGTTAGCTCGTCAGCACAACGATGCCAATGTTCTTGCTATTCCAGCTCGTTTCGTTCCAGAAATCTTGGCGCAGGCCATGGTTCGAATATTTATTCAGACCCCTTTTGAAGGAGGCCGTCATGGTAGAAGAGTCGATGCGATTCCTTGTCAATAATTTTTTCCTCCAACCCTGTTCATAACTTGTCGAACGCACTTGTAATCATACCCACCTACAATGAGCGGGAGAATATTGAAGCTATTCTCCGGGCTGTATTGTCATTACCCGATCAGTTCCAGGTTCTTATTGTAGATGATGGATCGCCGGATGGAACTGCGGAGATTGTTCGCGGACTACAGAGCAATGAATTTGCTGGTCGGGTGCACCTTTTAGAGCGTTCTGGAAAGTTGGGGTTGGGTACTGCATACATTGCAGGCTTTAAATGGGGGATTGACAAAGGGTATGATTACCTGTTTGAGATGGATGCTGATTTTTCGCACGATCCAAATGATTTGCCCCGCTTACTCCGGAAATGTGTAGAGGAGGGAGCGGATGTAGCGGTTGGATCGAGGTACTGTAAAGGGGGGAAGGTGGTAAATTGGCCTTTTGATCGCATTTTTCTATCGATGGGGGCATCCATTTATGTCCGACTCGTTCTATGGATGCCGGTAGCAGATCCTACCGCTGGATTTATTGTTTACAAAAGGTCGGTTTTAGAAGCGATTGATTTTGATAAAATTCGGTTTATTGGCTACGCCTTTCAAATTGAAATGAAATATGCGGCTTACGCATTGGGTTACCAAGTAAAAGAGGTGCCCATCACCTTTAAAGATCGAGAAAAAGGGCAGTCCAAAATGTCCTTGAAAATCATTCGGGAAGCCATTTTAGGGGTGTTGGAAATGCGCTGGATTGCTTTGGTTAGTTCTTTTAGGAAGAAGAAAAGCGGAGAATAATACGGCCCTCTATTTTTTACTCTTTACGATCTTAAGCGTTCAATGATTCCAAAGAAGGTTCCGTTGGAAGGTGCTTTTTTAGCATTTTGAAACGAGTCTATAGTCGTCTCAAAATGCTTGCCATCCCGTTTTTCCCTTGTTGGATCTTCCTTTCGTCTTATTCGTTTCGCTTAGCATGGGCGGCAGCGATCTCCGGAGCCCTTATTTAGCGGGTGTATTTCAAAGCAGGATACATAGGCGTTGGAGAGCGTATAAAAAAAGAGGCCCTTTCCAAACGCTGGAAAGGGCCTCTGTAGTAACAGGATAGCGTGTTTATCGAACCACAGTTATATCTCCGCGGTACAAAAGCACTTTTTTATCCAAGAATTTAACTTCGATGGCGTAAACGTACACGCCTGGATCCACAAATTTTCCCCGGAATCGGCCATCCCAACCACTGGTAAGTTCCAGATCAGTTGGCAGGAAGGCCTCCCGCTCGTATAACAACTGTCCCCAGCGATCATAAACGCGCATGTAGTTGATGGTTTCTACTCCTACTCCTACGCCCGGCATGAAGTAGTCGTTTTCTCCAAAGCGATTACCGGGATTAAAGATATTAGGAATGTACACATTGCGGTTTGGATCCACCTGGATATTTACGCTGCCCACTCCTGTACAACCATTTGCATCGGTGACAGTCAGGGTGACGGTACCGGATTGGAACGTGTACAAATTAGGTTGAAGTGTATCTGGGTTGGTGAAAAAGCTAGCCGGCTCCCATTGGAAGCTGGCAGGGGTTGAGCCGGTGATGAACGGGGTGAGTGTTAGGGAATCGCCCAGTTCTAGCTCTACCATTTGAGGGCTGAAGGTGATAATAATCTCATCAGGTTCAGGTACCACGATTTCAATGGTGTTTTCGCAGCCTTTTTTGTCCAAGAATGTCAAAAAGTGAGCACCACCGGTGATAATGGAACCTAGGTCTGTTGTAATTGGAACTCCATAATCAATGGTGTAGGTGAAAGGTCCACCGGAACCCCCTTGTACATTGATCACATTGATGGTTGTTTCATCTCCATAGCAGCGTAAGGGCTCGCCCAACACATAGTCACCCTGGACTGCTGGAGGGTCGAACAAGTTGAGTGCTGTGCTGCCTGTGCAACCGAGGTAATCGGAAACAGTAACGGAATAAGAACCAGCCATCAGCATACTAATCGGATTGGTTGTTCCAATTTGATTGCTGCCATCCGACCAGGCGTAGGTGTATTGAGTCACGCCAACTGGAGCAGTGTTTCCACCGCTGGCAATTACTGCTAGTGCACCATCATCATCTCCGAAACAGCTGATTTCGAGGGAGTTGGATAAATCCTGGTTAATAGCAATTGGTGTAGGCTGTGCTACCACTGCAGTATAGGTGCCTGTGCAGCCCGTATTATCCGTGATGGTCACCGTATAATTCCCTTGGGTTAGGTTGAACAGACAGTTAGTTGTTCCTCCCTGGGCCCAGGCATAGGAATACGGAGCGCTGTTTCCACCAGTTCCTACGATACAGATGTTACCATCCGCTCCGCCGTTGCAGGTGACATTTTTGAGGGTAGTTTCTGTCGGGTCGATTGTGACAGGAGCAGGGCTAGGAACGGTGAGCTCTTGAATGACAAAGCACTGAGTGGCACTTTGTTCGGTAACGGTCACCGTTGTTACTCCAGAGCAAAGGTTGGTCCGGATGGAGTCCGTACTACCACCATCTTGCCAGACAAAATTGAAGTCGCTACCGGGTTGGTAACTGGCAGTGATTGTGAGGGCACCATTGCAATCGCCAAAGCAGGTCGTTGGAGTAGCGGAAGCCACTACCACTGCTATTTGAGGAGGATCTACTAAATTGAAAGAGGTAGTCGCTGTACAGTTTTTGCTGTCTGTAACGGTTACTGAGTAGGTGCCAGCAGAAAGAATTGCTGGGATAACTGGGCTGTTGGGTGGCGCTGCAGTCGTGGACCAGTTGTAATTATATCCGGGTGTTCCTCCAGCAACTCCAATAGCGATAGACCCATTGTTGTATCCAAAGCAGGAAGGGTTGACTACCGTTGTACTCGCTACTACAAGGGGCTGAACGGGGCTCAGGGTAGCAGAGCTGGTATTGGTACAGCCATTCGCATCGGTAATCGTGACGGTGTAAGTATCACCTGCCAGACCGGAAATTGTCGCCAAGTTTGGAGTATTGATCACGGAGCCACCTGTTGCTGCCCAGTTGAAGGCTACAGCAGTAGGTGCATTTACCGTTAAGGCACCATCATTTCCACAAACCAGTGGGGTTGTAGTGATGCCATTAATTACCGGTGCAGGCGGTAAAGCCAGTGTGGTGTCAAAAACGGCAGTACAGCCGTTCGCATCAGTGGCAGTCACAGAGTACGTACCCGCACCTAAGTTAGAAAGTGCAGAGCCGGTAGCTGTTGGATTCCAGTTGTACGTAAAGTTGGCTGGGTTTCCTGCACCGCCCAAACCAATAACAGAGAGCGCCCCGCTGGTGACATTCACGCAGGTAGGGTTGTTCACCGTAAGTGGAGCAACGATAAATTGCGCGGGCTGACCTAATTCAACAGTTAAGGTATCAGAACACCCCAAAGCATTCACGGCTGTTACGAAGAAGGATCCAGCGCTGACACCTGTGTTGGTGCTACTGGCGCCTGGGCCCGCTGGAGTGATCACCCCACTAGTAGCGGATCCAATCGGCAACCAAGAAAAGTCGTACACCGGACCACCTGGCTGTGCAGGTGTTTCTGTGATACTTACGCTCAGTACTCCATTGGTTAAGCCAAAGCAGGTAGGAGAAACGGCGTTGGTTTCATTGCGAGTAGCAAAAACAGTTACAGAGTCGGTGAACACACATCCACTGGCGTCCGTTACCACAAATTTGTAGCAGCCAGGAAGTAGATCGGTCCGAACGTATGGATTGCCTAATCCATTATTGTCAATAACTTGCTTATTTGGATTTGAGCAATCATCTGCATAAAGAACCTGAAACTGATAAGCGCCACCGCTGAAAGGGTTACCACCGGTCATAGGGAAGACAATTTCCCCATCTGCCACTCCTGTGCAAGTGGCTGGTGTTATTTGAACCGCCCCATCATTCATTGCAGGGGGATTGCCGAGCGTTCCGGAGGCCACTGCGGTACAACCGGTGCTAAGCTGGGTAACGGTTACGTTATAGGTGCCGGCACTTACGTTGCTGAGGCTGGATCCACCACTTACGGGTACCCCATTCTTGGTCCAGTTAAAGCTGAAGCCAGCGAGGTTGGTTACCAACGTGGAGCCTAGAAAGACCTGTGCAGAAACAGAACCATCTGATCCGCCATTACAGGTGGGTAAATCAGTGAGGTTCAGCGCCGCACCGAGTGTCTGAGGCTGATTGATTGTAAGAATAAGAGTATCTGCATTGAACACATCGACTCCATTTTGTGGGATGGCCACCAGCCTGTATTGAACTGGGTAGGTGCCTGTTGGTGTCAAGGTGATAAAAAATGGGGTATTGGCATTGATTCCAGAAGCGGAAGGCACCGCTCCAGATGGGAGTTGTTGCCAGCTTAGCTCATAAGGCGGCAATCCTCCGGTAATCGTAATTTGGTAGCCCAAGTTGCTGCTGTTACATCCCAAGGGTTGTGGAACCGCTGTGATGGCTACCGAGTCATATTCTACACAAACTTCTCCAGGAATTCCTTCAAAAGCTAATTCTTGTCCAATACTGTTCGATGCATTTACAGCAGAGGGGGTATTGGTAAACACCACGGTAGAGCAAACACTGTCTTGCTGGGAAATCGATTGAAAACACACCTCCATCAGCACTTCATTCGGGCTGAGGGTGGCTGGGATGGTAGCAATATTTACAATTCCCAAGAAGCCATTGTTTGCTTGGGTAGTATTCGTGAAAATAACAGGATCAAAATCCACTAGGTCTGGGTTGACATTCTGAATAAAATTGTTCGCTCCAGGCAACAGCTGAAACAAACTTGGATCCCAGCCAAGTGAAAAAGAAAACCCTTGAACATCCGTGTAGTTACTGGTTGTGATCGGTAAGCAGAACGTATCACCTGGCTCCACCTGAGTACTAGCTGGTAATTGAAAAACAATATTACTTGCTCCATTGCAAGTAGTCATGTTCACCTCCTGCATCAAACCACAGCTTTTTCCATCCTCAATCCGAACCACGTAGGTTCCGGGCTGGGGAATACTGAAGACTATGCTCACGTTGCTTTTGATCTGATTCGATGGGTTGGCAATGAGTGCCTTTACACTGGGATCCGATTTCAAGTAGATGTCCACTGTGTACAGCGCGTTTGCCTGCCATTCTGGAAATCCACCTTCAATTTTGAATCGGCCAAGGCAGTTGTTACCTTGGTAGGGGTTGGTAAATCCAATCATTTGAATCGGATTCAGGTACACTACCTCAAATGAAGAAGCCGTATTTACATTTACACAAGGGCCGGGAGGGAATCCTTGCGCAGCGGGCTCAAACCCATTGGTAGCTACATTGTCAATAGTAATCGGGGCGAAATGCAGCAGCATGGGTAGCCCTGCGTTAAAGTTGGTCTGTAAAAAACCACTGTTGAAAAACCAAGTATCCCCATTGGGTGTGCTTGGGGAAACCCAAATTCCGTTGGCCGCAGGAGGAGTGCTCAGCAGACAGGGGTCTGGGGCCAAAGGCGGGAGGGCACTACCAATAATATTTTGGAGGGTAGGTCCTGTATTGTTGGGCGAACAAGTGTAAAAAGCATAAGAGATCCCGGGCGTGGTAGCCGGATTTGGATCACCGCTCAGGTTGAAATCTCCGTTGTGATCGATGAAAATGGAGTCCCCGCCACACAGGTACAAGGTATCCAGGGTGAGATCGTTACTTTGAGTGTTGGTACCAGTTGGGCCAAGCGTAAATGTGCCTGCAAAATTATTGCAAACCACATCTGGATTGGGGTGGCTGTTAGCCGTGGCGGGTTCTTTGGGAAGTCCGATACTGACCGGATTTTGTGCAAAAAGCATGCACGAGGAGGCAAGGGTGGTTGCCAGGATTAGAAGTTTTTTCATCGCTGAGTAGAATTTACAACGGATTGATCGATATAAATATGGGATGTACTTACCGACAGACTCGCTGTTTTTTCAAAACGCTGTTTGTCGATTCATATATTAAAGAATATTTTTACATTTAAATAGCTTTCAGTGCGAGGCTGTTGGAGCCTATAAATACCGTTAAACAACGGTAAATTGCCGCAAAAGTAGTCAAATTTGGATAAGGGGCCTAATAAATCACTAATTTTAAGATTTGTCCAGCGATCCTTTGCTGAACGCTTTGATTGGCAATTTATTGTCATGAGCTTTTGTCTTAAAATGGCAATCCATTGATTAGTACTTGCCGAATGGCGGAGCTTCCAAAGGAGTAGGGTAGGTAAGCTAAGGAGGGCATAGGGTCGGTCAGTAGCAAATTGGCTCGTTTTCCCCGGCTGATGCTACCACACTGTGCACTCAGCTCCATCGCAGCTGCTCCATTGATGGTGGCTGCTTGTAGGGCTTCCTCCGGAAGCATTTTCATTTTGATACATGCCAGACTAACCACCAACGACATGTTGCCGGAAGGGGAGGAGCCCGGGTTGTAATCCGTTGCAAGGGTCACCGGTAATCCCGCATCCAACATCGCTCTGGCAGGGGCATAAGGTAGTCCCAGGAAAAAGGCGCAAGAAGGAAGCAGCGTAGGAATGGTAGCACTCCCGGCTAGGCTGCTAATCTCCTCCGGACCGCAGTGCTCCAAATGGTCAACCGAGAGTGCCCCTTGTGCAACCCCAGTTTGTACTCCACCCGTAAGTCCCAACTCATTTGCATGAATCTTTGCTTTGAGCCCATACCGAGCTCCTGCTTGGATCAAATAAGCGGTTTCGTCAGGTGTAAAATACCCACGATCACAAAATACATCGATGTAATCCGCCAATCCTTCGCCCGCAATCACCGGCAACATTTTATAGACAAGATCGTCCAGATACCCTTGTCGGTTATTGCGGTATTCCTCCGGTATGGCATGAGCTCCTAAAAAGGTGGATTTGACCGGGATAGGGCTGCGTTCCTTAATTTTCTGAATAACCTTCAACATCTTCAATTCACTGTCCACACTCAACCCATAGCCACTTTTTATTTCAATAGCCCCTGTACCCATCCGGATTACCGCCTCCAAGCGCTCCCAGGCCGCTTCAAACAGCTGGTCTTCAGAGGCAGCCCTCAACTTCCTGGCGGAGTTTAGAATACCACCTCCCTTCTCAGCAATCTCCTCATACCCCATGCCTTTTATTCGAAAAACAAACTCTTCTTCCCGGGTAGCCGCAAAAACCAGGTGGGTGTGGGAATCACACCAGGCTGGTAAAACCCATCCTCCCTTCGCATCCACCACCAAGTCTGCCCTTTCCGGGCAATTATCCATGGTGCCATATTGAGTAATTATACCATTTTCAGCTAATACCCAGGCATTTGACAAGGTTGGAAAATGGGCCATTTGGGCTCCGCTCACCCGTTCGGGGTAGTCATCGGCGGCCATCGCCAGTACTCCGGCATTTCGAATCAGTGTTGAAGACATGCCACAAAGGTATCCCAATTTGAACGATCCGGAAAAACAATCCCGGAACTGCTCAAAAAGTTTCTTACTTTTGCCCATATTCTAACGGAACAGTAAACAGCCAAGCCATGGTGTACAAGCAGCTCTTGCGCGATACCGAACGATTTGTCGAGGATTTTTTTTCAGGACGAATCTCCTCTAAATATGTCTTCCACGATTTTGAGCACACGGTCCAGACCGTCGCTGCTGCTACTTCCATCGCAGAAGGCTTTGAGATCAATGAGCATGACCTCTCCCTGCTTCAATTAGCCGCTTGGTTTCATGATACCGGCTATTCAGATGGCCCAGTTGCGCATGAGGAAAGAAGCTGTGACCTCGCAGCGGAATTTTTATCGGGAAAAGTTAGCCCGGAAGAACTATCGACCATTCAAGGTTGTATTAAAGCAACCAAAATTCCACAGTCTCCCGTTACTTTACTCGAACAAATCTTGTGCGATGCTGATTTGAGCCATCTGGGAATGAAAATTTACTGGGATCGAACCAGCAAACTTCGGCAAGAATTGACCCTTACGAGGGACAAGGTGATGAGCGATCAGGAATGGATTGATTTTGAACTCAACTTTATGTTGGGGCAGGAATACCATACCACGGTGGCAAATCAGTTGTTCAATGAGCGGAAAGCCAAACACGTGCAGCAATTGCTCAAACAAAAGCGCAGGCTGAATCCGGATAAAGCTCCGACTGTTTTTGAAATTGCGTTGCTGGATGAAGGCTCCCGCAACAAAGAAATCGAAAAAGTAATGAAGGAAAGCGAAACGGAACTGAAGAATGCACGGAGAGGAAGAGGGGTAGAAACGATGTACCGCACCACTTACCGCACGCATACCAACCTGAGCGCGATGGCAGATAGCAAGGCAAACCTTATGTTGTCGGTCAATGCCATCGTGATTTCAATTATTATTTCCAACCTGATTCCTCAGTTAAAAAACAACCCCATGTTCATCGCTCCAACGCTGCTGCTGACCGCTACCTGCCTTGGCTCCATGGTATTCGCTACCCTAAGTACTCGCCCAAAGGTTACGGAGGGCAATACAACACGGGAGATGATCAAAAACCGGAAGGTGAATTTGTTGTTTTTTGGAAATTTCCACAATATGCCGCTCGAGGATTTTCAGTGGGGTGTGGATCAAATGATAAAAGATCCTGACTTTTTGTACAGCTCCATGAGCAGGGATTTGTATTTTTTAGGCATCGTACTGGCCAAAAAATACCGTTACTTAAGTATCTGTTACAATGTATTTATGTTCGGTCTGATTTTTTCCGTCTTAGCCTTTGGGGTGGTGTTGGTATTTTAATAAATGGATCCGTTCGAACTACAATGGGAAAGCAGGCGATTTAATTAATCCATACCTCCCAGCTCGGAGGGGCGTTGGACAAGAGAAATACACCTTATTTTTTTCATAAAAAATACTAAAACGACCAGTAAGCTGTTTTACTGCACGTACTAGGAAATCTTGATTTTTCTAAAAAGGTTATTACATGAAATATTTAGTTATCGCAGCACTTCTGCTTCTGGGCTTCCAGGCTCAAGCTCAACAGGAAGAACCAGACCGTTACATACCGCCGCCCCACCTAAAAATGAAAAAGAAGCGGCCCGGTGGAGATTACGAACTTCCTGACCCCAAGCCGTTTGGAGCGGGAATTTCAGCAGCTGATTTACAAACCCTTATCACCGTTTTGGCCTCCGATTCAATGCAAGGTCGGGAGACGGGCCAACCGGGCCAGCGCAAAGCAGCGGACTATATTGCACAGCAATTTGAAGCAGCGGGTATTCCTGCCAAGGCGGACCGCAATTCTTATTTTCAGAAAATTAGCCTGGAAAAAACGGCCTGGAAAAGTATTGGAGTGAAGGTAGGGGATCAGGTTTTCAAAAATCGAGAGGATTTTTATGTGTTCCCTAATTACACCTCCGATGTGCCAGTAACCAACTTTAAAGAAATCATTTTTGTGGGTTATGGGATTGAAGATCCTGCCTACAATGATTACGGCAAAACCAGCGTGGAGGGTAAAGTAGTGCTTTTGTACGATGGAGAGCCAGTAGATGCAAAAGGTAATTCCCTGTTGACCAAAAGTACGTATCGCTCTGAATGGTCTATGAATTGGAGGAAAAAAGCGGCCTTGGCAAAAAGCAAGGGTGCAACGATGGTGTTCATCATTGATCCTAAGCTTGGTGAGAACCTAAAGAAAAACCGGCAACTCACCTCCACCTTCGGCTGGACTCCAATGGATATGACCGCGGGTGAAAAAGCAGCCAGTGTAGTCAACACCCTTTTCATCAGCGAACAAATGGCTTCCAGCCTGTTTGGGTCGAAAGCAGAAAAAACGGAGGAAGCCCTTGCCCAACTAAAAGCAGGTGCGGGCTTTAAGCCGATCAAAATCAAATCAAAAGGGGAAGTGTGGTTAGATAAAGACGTCCAAACACTGGAGGGAGATAACGTAATCGCCTTCATCGAGGGCTCTGATTCCATTTTGAGTAAGGAGTATGTCATTGTAACCGCCCACTATGATCACCTCGGGTTTGTGGAGGATCGCATCTATTATGGTGCAGATGACAATGCATCGGGTACAGCGGGTGTGATTGAAATCGCCCGTGCCTTTGCAGAGGCAAAAAACAGGGGAGTTGGTCCCAAACGAAGTGTGATCTGTATGTTGCTCAGTGGGGAAGAAAAAGGCCTGCTTGGCTCAAAGTACTATGTAGAGTACCCTTTATGGCCTTTGAAAAAGACAGTTGCCAATATCAATATTGATATGATTGGACGTATTGATGATACCCACAGCAATGGGAATTATATTTATGCGATTGGCTCCGACCGGATGAGTACTGAACTGCATCAAGTACAGGAGTGGAACAATGAGCTCTATACGCAACTTGAAATCGATTACAAATACAACGACCCTAAGGATCCCAACCGCTTTTATGAGCGCAGCGATCATTACAACTTTGTGCTTCAAGGTATTCCAGCTGTATTCTATTTTAACGGAACCCATCCCGACTACCACAAAGTGACGGATACCGTAGATAAGATTAACTTTGAGGCGGCTGCCAAGCGTGCACAATTGGCCTTTTACACAGCATGGGACTTAGCTAATCGGCCCCGTGGACCTTTGGTGGACAAAAAATAAATTCTTGTCTGGGTTGTTTTGAAGGATGAAGCAGCGTATTGAGTAGGAAAGGCGTCTTGGAATGGAACACCTGTTAGCGGAAAGCAAAAGTCCTTCCAACAAGGCCGGAGTTGAAACAACCCCCTTTCCAACTAAGTAGTTGCCAGCGCCGGCGTTGTACTTGACAACGCTGGCGCTGGTTTTTAGAGCCCAGCGATCAAAAAACGCAGTAGTACTTGGTTCAAGCCCATTTCTATTTTGATTATTAGGCTGCAATGCAGACATTTGCTTTTCCAACGGTAAAAAAGACCGTTGATCTAGCAAACGTATGATTCGATTTAATGTCACTACCCTATTTTCTTGCCTTCTTGGCCTTCAACTGTCGAGCCCACTCTTGGCTCAAGTGGCAGAACCCTTTCAGGACCTTTCGTTTTGGCGCCCTACCAATGCTGCCAATTGGCAGGTGGCAGGGGCCGTTACAGCCGATCCCTTTACTAACGAGGCCATGCAGGCGAGCAAAGGGAAAGGAGTCTTAGTTAATTTACCGGACTCTAAAAACCGGGCCAACCTGATCTCCGCAGCAGAATACGGAGATGTGGAGGTTGCTTTTGACTTTATGATGGCTCGGCATTCCAACTCTGGTTTTTACCTCCAAGGGCGGTATGAGGTGCAGCTCTTGGATAGTTGGGGGAAACTCCAACCCACTTTTGGTGATTGTGGGGGGATCTATGCCCGCCGCCGCTTTGTTCCAAAAGAAGAACTTTTTGAAGGATATCCACCTATTCAGAATGCCTGTGCTGCTCCTGGCCTTTGGCAACGGATGGAAATCAGCTTCCGTGCTCCGCGCTTCGATGCCTCCGGAAAAAAAATCAATAATGCCCGAATAACCGTTCGGCTCAATGGGGTGCTGGTACAAGATAACCGCGAGTTGACCGGCCCCACAGGTGGACCGATCTCTGAACAAGAGGCAGCGCGTGGTCCGTTTATGATACAAGGGGACCATGGTCCAGTAGCTTTTCGAAACCTTGAAGTAAAAGAGGTCGGCTCAACACCCCCTGTCGCCGGACCCGTCTCGTATGAGGTGGTCTATGGTAACTTTAGGGAAATAGCAGAGTTCAAAGATAAAAAGGCGGAACTTATGGGGACCTCAGAGGCCCTTTCCTGGGAACTAGCCCGGAAAGAAAATGGTTTCGCGCTTCGGTGTAAAATGAACCTCGAGGTTAAACAACCCGGAAAATACACGTTTCAGTTACAAGCAGGAGGCAACTCCGTTCTGACGGTCGCCGGGAAAGAATTACTTGCCAAGCAGTGGACTGGCTCTAATAGCCGCAGAACAGCGACCATGGAACTGAGCGCAGGGGCTGTCCCGATGGAAGTCCTCTACTACAAGATGGACGGCTGGCTAACACCAATTTTAGCGCTTTGGGTCGAAGGCCCAGATGGCAGCCGAGGGGCCTTACATACCCTCACCTCTACGTTGGCACTTACTCCTTCCGATCCTATTTACCTGGATGCGGCTACTCCAACTACCTTCCGCTCCTTTATGGATTATTATGAAAAGGGTGATTTCAAAAAACGAATTGTACACGCAGTAAATGTAGGGCACCCCAGTGGCGTACATTATACCTATGATTTGGATAATGGCGCACTCGCCCAACTTTGGAAAGGCGCGTTCTTGAACACTTCACCCATGTGGGATAACCGGGGAGATGGATCAGCTCGTCCTCGTGGATCGGTACTTGCTGTAGGCGATTATCCGGCACTTTGCACCTTTGAAGAGCTGACGGCTATCCAAAGTGATCTCCCTCCTGTTTCCGCAAATTTCCGACCCCTTGGATACGATGTTGAACAAGAACTTCCAGTTTTCCGATACCAGTTTGCCGGAATAGAAGTGAATGACCGTTGGACAGTGACAGACCAAACGTACTTAAAAAGGACGATGGAGTTAAAGGGAGCCCCTTCTATACCCTTGTACTGTCGACTGGCAGTAGCTGCAACCATTGAAGAAGTGAAACCCGGACTTTATGCGGTGGACCAAAATCGGTATTACGTGCAAGTTCCTGCCGGTCAAAAACCGCAGATCGTCGAGCGGGATGGACTAAAAGTGCTTTGCCTGCCGGCTGGGAATGGACTGAGTTATTCGATCCTATGGTAAGCGAAGATTGCTACCTTATTTATCCACCTGTTTAAATTGTATTGAATTAAATAATATGAAAAATAAAATTGTATTCGTTTGCCTATTGTCTGCCTTAGGGCTTGGGTTGAGTGCGCAAGACAGTTTGCCGCCCTTACCCTCTGAGAATGATTATTATAAAATTTTAAAAGTACCTATTCCGGAGGGCGTGGTGCTAGAAGTAGGTGGGGTTGTTACGTTACCTGACGGTACAACAGCTGTTTCTACGCGTCGAGGGGAAGTTTGGATGGTAGAAAATATTCAGGGGGAGCGGCCTCATTACCGAAAGTTTGCTTCAGGGTTACACGAGATTTTAGGGTTGGCTTACCAGGATGGTGCATTGTATTGTGCACAGCGTGGGGAGTTGACCAAGTTGGTAGACCGGACAGGAGATGGGATTGCGGATCGATATGAGACCGTTTATGCTTGGCCCCTAAGTGGCCATTACCATGAGTACAGTTTTGGTCCTAAGCTGCTTCCGGACGGTTCTTTTATGGTGACTGGAAATGTCAGTTTTGGTAATTCCGACTGGTGGGCTGGTCAGTCGACGGTTCCCGGAAGAGGATGGGCAATGAAGATTCGTCCGGCTGGCGAGATGGAGCTATTTGCTGCTGGATTGCGCTCTCCTTGTGGGATTGGTACGGTAAATGGTGATTTCTTCTATGGCGATAACCAGGGAGATTGGATGGGTTCTGGTTTTGTAATGCACTTGGAGGAAGGTGATTTTGCAGGGCACCCTGCTTCCCTTAGATGGGCTGATCGCCCTGATTCTCCCGTTAAGCTGAGAAAAGAGCAGGTATTTGCGGAGGTGGATCCGAGGGATAACCCGAATCAAAAACCGGAATATATCAAGGAGGAGCCATGGACGACCATCTATGAAATGAGTAAAAAATACCCTGGCATGGGCATTAAGCCTCCAGCGGTTTGGTTACCGCATGGGGTGCTTGGTGTTTCGACTTCCGAAATAATTACTGATGACACGGAAGGTGCTTTTGGTCCATTTGCCGGTCAGTTATTCGTTGGGGACCAAGGTATGTCCAAAATTGCTAGGGTTTTTCTAGAAAAAATAGAAGGTCAGTACCAAGGTGCAGCGTTTGATTTTCGGAGCGGATTTCGGTCTGGAGTACTCCGAATGACCTGGGGAAAGGAAGGAATGGTGGTAGGAGGAACGAACCGTGGATGGGGTTCTACCGGAAAGGAAGACTATTCATTGGAGCGCCTGATCTGGACGGGCCAAATGCCTTTCGAGATGAAAGCAGTGCGCGCCATGCCGGATGGTTTTGAAATCGAGTTTACCCGCCCAGTCGCTCGCGAAACCGCGGAAAATGTTGAAAACTATGCTGCCACCAGCTATACGTACAAATACCATCCTGTGTATGGAAGCCCTATTATTGACTTCCAGGAGCATGCGGTGCGCGGTGCACAATGCAGTGCCGATGGAAGAAAGGTGCGAATTGTGGTGGATAGCTTACGGCTAGGATATGTACACGCAATCAACCCTGAAGGTGTGCTGGCTGCAGAGGATCGGGTTCCGCTTTTGCACGGGACAGCCTATTATACACTAAATGCCCTTCCCAAAGGAGCAAAAGCAGATTTCCCGTTGGTGGCTGCCCGAAAAACACCCAGCTCTAAAGAGGCTCCTTCCGATCCGGGGACCGCTGTCAATACACCCGATAATCAGACCAAGGAAGGACGTCAGGGAGGCGCTATCAATGCACCTGCGAAGGAGAAAAAAACTGCTACGCCCGCTCAGCCTGCTGCTGCGAAAGTGGACGTTGCGGAGGTTCAGAAGTTGCTCTCCAAACATACGTGCAGCGCTTGCCATAAGACCAATGAGCGTTCAGTGGGTCCTGCTTTTACGGAGATAGCCAAACGGAAGTACTCTAACCCAAAAATAGTCTCCCTTGTCCATAATCCGCAGCCTCAAAACTGGCCCGATTACACTCCTATGGCGCCTATGCCCCATGTACCTGCAAAAGACATTGAGAAGATTGCATCCTGGATTAATTCCTTGAAAAAGTAATAAAACACAGCGGCCTGGTCACCATTGGTGACCAGGCCGCTCCTTTCCAACGATTACTGCCGTTCCTTAAGCTTGAAAACGGTGCAAGTCAAGCTTTAAAGCTACCCCAATCAAAAGGGTAAAACCAATTAAAGAGGAGCCACCGTAACTAATGAAGGGGAGTGGGATTCCAATTACAGGAAATAGCCCCATGGTCATTCCTATGTTGACAATAAAATGGACAAATAAAATCCCTGTTACTCCATAGATGTAGATGCGCGAAAAATTGCTTCGTTGCCGCTCCGCCATCACCGTGAGCCGGATCAATAACCAGGCAAACAGGGCAATCAAAGCAAAAGATCCAATAAATCCGTGTTCTTCCCCTACCGTACAAAAAATAAAGTCCGTGCTTTGTTCTGGCACAAATTTTAGCTTGGTCATGTTCCCTTCAAAGAGCCCTTTTCCAGCAAATCCTCCCGAGCCAATCGCCATTTTGGAGTGCAATAGGTTGTAGGCGGCCCCTTTTGTATCCGTAATTTCCCAAGGACGCAACCAGATTTTGATGCGCACTTGCTGGTGAGGGGCCAACAGGGTATAACTTGCAAAATTGGCGCTGAATACCAAGATGGCTGCTGCCCCAACCAGCAACGCCCAACCTTGCAGCTGAGATTGAATAATGCTGTTTTTTCGCAAATAATTGGCCAAAAAAGTACCGACAAACAATATTAAATGAGGAATTACAACCCATAAATGAAGATGCTCCGGGAGAATTACTTCCGTGCCCTCTGTAGTGGTCATCAAAAATCGGGCTGTATCTTCCCACCACCACGTTATTGGAATTAACGCTACCCAAAGTACCCAAAGCGGGGTGGTTTTGCTCTTAAAACGGTTAATTAGGACGGCGTTCATTCCGATTAATAGGTGCGCCACTACATAAGGTGGCTCAAAAATCAACCCTAAAATGACCAATAAGGCGGTTCCAAATCCGATGATATACCAAGTGGGCGATAAGCCCTCTCGGTACATAACCAGTAAAAAGGAGAAGAAAACCAAAGCGGATCCGGTGTCCTTCTGAAGCATCACAATCAGGATGGGAAGCAGCAAAATCGCAAAGGCGTACATCCTACTTTTGAAAAGCCGAATGTTCACTCCAGTACTGCTTAGGTAAGCCGCCATCGCCAGACAAGTACCAAATTTCCCCAATTCTACCGGTTGAAAGGTAAAGCCCCCCACCTGGTACCAGGCATTGGCCCCATTGACCTCTCTCCCAAAGAAAACGGTTCCAAGCATTAATAACATGGAACCCAAAAAAAGTAGGAAAGCAAATGTGCGCCAGAACGCCCAGTCCACCATCATAATTACAAACAACAACCCACTGCAAAGCACGATAAACATCAACTGCTTGCCGTGGTTGCTGGATAAATTGATGATGGAATAAGGGTCCTCTACGTCCCGGGTCACCGCATAGATCATGAGCCAGCCACAAAGGACCAAGGCGATGTATAGGGTAAGCAACTGACGGTCGATGTCCTTTACATTTATCGGAGTACTGCGTAATGTGCTCATTGCTCAATTAAAAAGTCGGAAGGGGGTATGTTGGGGTCTTTGGCAGGGTAGCATCCTGGGTAATCGTTTTGTAGTTCCAAAACAAACGTTTGTGCTGCTCGACGGGTTCGAAAAGCGCCGGCCCTTAACTTATAGAAGGGCTTTTCATGGACCCAATCTGCTGGAATTCCCGGAAATTGGCTCTTAAAGCGGTTTTTAGCCAGTTCGGCCTGCTGCCGATCGGTCGTCGAGAGGATCTGAACCCTCCACCCATCCATTTTCGGATGTTGTCGGTTGTGCTGAATCCAGGCATCCATAAATGCTCCGATTCCGGGGCCTTCATTGACCTGAATATAACCCTGCGCACGGGCTTGCGACAGGAGAAAAAAACTAGCAATTAGAAGCAGTATGCGCAAAGCAGGTGCTGGTTTAGTATCGATCAGATAAACTGAAGTGCCGAGGAGGTTCCAATCCGGTCGGCTCCCGCCTGAAGTACTTGCTGGGCGAGTTCCAGGGTTTTGATGCCTCCTGAGGCTTTTATTTTTAAGGAAGGGTCAGCCATTTTTTTCAATTGGCGAACCATTTCCGGAGTGGTTGGGTGGCCGTGCATGCCGGTGCTGGTTTTAAGGAACTTCACCCTGGATTGATGAGCAAGCTGAACAACTCGCTGTAGCTCGTCGTTAGAAAGCAAGCCCATTTCAAGGATCAGTTTCAAGGGTTTTCCCTTTAGGTTGCAGGCAAAAGCCATTCCCTCGATATCATTTTCAACCACATTCCAAAGGCCGCTTTTGACTGCCGCTATGTTCAATACCCCATCAATTTCATCTGCTCCCTCATCTACAGCGCGTTTTATTTCTTCCGTTTTGGCGGGGAGTGCGGAGTACCCCATCGGAAAAGCAACCACAGAGACAATTTTCACTTTGCTCATCTCCCCCAGGGTTCGTCTTGCTTCTCGCACAAAAGGAGGAGGGATACAGACCGCTGCAAACCCATGATGAGTTGCTTCCTCGCACAACCGCTTCACATCTGCCAGCGTGGTATCTACCTTTAGCAGGGTGTGTTCAATGTATGAATTGATTTTTTGCTCCACGTCAAAAATTTTGATATTCCGCAAAGGTAACACTACTTATACTAAATATTGCGCCTGCTCTCTAGTCGTTTTTGATGGTTAACTGTTAAAATGCAGCAAATTTTTGGTGGTAAAATTGTTTTAGTCCAATATAGAAGGTCTTCTGCTGAAGGGAAATATCCGGTTGTTATTCTTGGAAGAGTCCTTTGTTCATCGGTTTGGAATTTGTTGCAGAAACCAACTGCGCTCTTGTTCCTGAATCGGGTTGGTTTCCATTACTGCTTTTCGGAATTTTTCTACCTGGGTTTTGGAGTATTTATTTAGATGCAACAATTTTTTCATCAATAAAATGGTGTTCTTAAAGACGATTTTATGGTTGGAGCTAAGGGCTTCCTTTCGTTGTAAAAAGGAGCGCATGGCTTCAATCAGGGATTCCAAAGCATCGAGTTCCCCAAGTTTGTAGTAGATTTTGAGCAGCATGGTTTTTGCCACGGCATTTAGCAACATATCGTCGTAATCAAAATCGCGGAGCAAGGTTTGCGCTTTATGGTAATCGCCTTTTTCATAATACAACCTGGAAAGGTTAAACTGTACGGTACTGTGTCGTTGTTTTTCCTCTAATCGCTCGCTAAAGATTTTAATAAAGGCCTCTGCCCAGTCAAAGTTTTTGGTTTTGATAGCACAATACACAGAGTTGGTGAACATAAACTTAGACACATTGCCCTCATTGTCCACCAAAATAAATTGACCGAAACCCGTTCTGTACAATTCGAAGGCCCTGGCAAAAAACCGTTCTTCCCCCGCATTGATTCGACTAATACAATAGTTAATGGCGAGTAGATACAATTCCTTCAACTCTGCGGTGGGAAATGATTTTCCATGTTCCTGCAGGATACTGGCCAGCTGCTCGAAGCTCTGGTCATCGGTTCGCTGGGTAAGCGCCTTGAATCCGTAGTAGTAGACCGCCACCCCTATCTCTTGTAGCATATTGCCCTGCTCTACTGCTTGCAAAATTGGTTCCAACAGCCCGATTTGGTACTCTGCCTTTTTATTAACCGTCTGGTGCGATATCATTCGGCATGCCAGCCGGAGTTTATTGGCCACATACGCCATATCCAGCTCGTCGGATACTTCTTGTAAATTCAATTCCCCAGTACGTTTGATTTCCGCCAGGTAAAAATACTGCTCTTGTTCGAGGTAAAATTTGTCTTGGTGGTACTCACTGTTTCGCCAGGCAGAGCTATCCAGTTTCCGCTTTGCCTCTTCAATGGTCTGCCGAAAGGGCTTATCAAGTCCTCGGCGACGGTATAGGCTTGCGAGGGAGAGGGCGGGTCGGATAGACTCTTTTTTGTATTCTCTGAAAATAAAATAATCTTCAATGGCCTTAAACAGGAAGTACATTACTTGTCGGAGGTAGGCATCATCGAATGGTTTGGAAGGGAACATGGCCTTCCACATCAAGGATTTATCCTCCACGCCCTTATTTTTGGCTAAAAAAGTGAACAGTAGTACAGCGTCTTCCCGATGGTTATGGGCCGGGGAAAGCAGCCATTTGTTCAGTTCCCGGATTTCCTTGTCGGAAAGGGATTTCACCACTTCTACCAAAACACTTTTCCGCATACCGCTTTTTTTTGTTGGCAAAAATAATTCTTTTCAACAAATTAATAAAAAAAGCCTCAACTTTGTTCGGTCGATTGCCCTGTTAAATTGGTTTTTCAGGGATGTTGTAATCCATTTAATCTAAAAAACACCTCCAATCACTCACTTTGTTTTTTCAACAAATTAAATAATTTGTCTTGCCAATGCAACTCTCCTCGTCGCACTTTTGTATCGTCAAAGAATTCACCTTGCTATTTCAATCTATGATCAGGCATTTCATTATCCTCTTATTTCTTCTGACTGGCCCTTTTGTAAACGGCCAGGGCTGGGAACGCGTTTATTCTGGCGGAGGACAGGATGAGGCCCGGTCTGTCGCGGTAACCCCAGATGGTGGGTATGTGATGAGCGGCATTTACAACGGCCTCAACTTGCTGTTGATGAAAGTAGATGTGGATGGCAACTTGCAATGGAGTACGTTCAACATACTTCCAGCCCCTTCTTTTGGAACAGCTGTTGCGGTGGGTACCGACAGTACATTTTTAGTAGCAGGTTATGTTGGTAATGGCAGCAATCGAAATAGTGTATTGTTGAAGACCGATTTTAATGGAAATTTGATCTGGTCAAAAAACTTGGGAGTGGCTTCGGAAGACGCCTTGAATGACCTACATTTATTGAGCGATGGAACAGCCATTGTAACGGGTTATGTTCAGGGTACTGCTCAGTTGCGCTTACTTCGATTGGATACCCAGGAGGGTACGATTTTGTGGGACAAGAGCTTTGGTCTTGGAGATCACACTGAGATTGGCCATCGCATCACCGTTGCTTCTAACGGAGACATAGTGGTGGTAGGTGAGCGTAACAAGACAACCAAAGATGTATATGTATTGCGGGTGAACCTTTCCGGTGATCTCATTTGGGAACAGACGTATGCCACTTCTCCTAACTCTGATGAGATTGGATACGGTATTGCAGCCGCTGAAAACGGTGGTTTTGTGATTGCCGGCAGAACATTTGTGGCCAACCAATCCATTGTACAGGGGCTTTTAATGAAGATTGAAGATAATGGAGCAGCAACTCCAGCATGGACACAATTCTTCTTTCCAGTCGCACAGCAACTAAACGATGTCACGAATGATGGGGAGGGTGGATATATTGTTGTTGGAAAAACTTATGAAGTGGGTGGAGCGGGCGTTCAGAATGAAACGTTCCTGGCGCGCGTCAACGCAGTGGGAACTACCCAATGGGTGACGTTGGCCGGGAAAGCAGGCTTGTCGGAAGGATACGCTGTAGCACAAGCTCCAAATGGAGGATTTGTAGGCGTGGGTTACACTCAGACCAGTTCCAATCCCTTGCAGGCACCCACCTATGCTTATATGGTGCGTACCGATGCCAGCGGCACGATATTTACCAACTACTTGAAAGGTACTGTTTTTTACGATCAGAATGAAGATTGTGCCTTGCAACCCAATGAACCGGCTCTTAAGAATTGGTTTATTCAGGTATCCAGTCCGGACTTTACTCGGTACACGACCACTAATGCAGCAGGAGAATATTTCCTGATGGTGGATACAGGGGTGTATAATATTAACGTATTTACTCCCAATAAATACTGGGCAACTTGCGAAGCTAGTATTACAGTGCCGGTATCTACCTTTTATGATACCCTGACCACCGATATTGGAATTGTTCGGGAAGAAACGTGCCCGTTCAACCAGGTAGATATTCAGACTCCTTTGCTTCGGCGTTGTACGACCAACACCTATACGGTTCGCTACTGCAATTCGGGAACAGTCGCTTCCCAGAATACAAAGGTAATGGTTGAGAAATCGGCAGATTTTGCGGTGGTAGGGGCTTCTATCCCCTATACACAGCAAGGAGACTCCCTGTTTTTTAACCTAGGTTTGTTAAATGCCGGTGACTGCGGTTCGTTTACGGTGGACGTATTTTTGGATTGCAACGTTTCTTTGGGTACAGCCCACTGTATGGAGGCGCATATTACACCGGATACTTTTTGTGGGGTGACTTCCAACTGGGATGGGGCAGTAATTGAGGCTCGGGCGCGCTGCAAGGAAGGAAAAGTATTGCTCTCTGTAGCGAACAAAGGGCTCAATAAAACAGAAAATTCGCTGGAGTACGTCATTATTGAAGATGTGATTGTGTTGCTTACACCTCCCAATATGTCTTCCGGCATCATTAAAGATATAGAAGTTGCGGAAGATACCCTAGTGTTCGAACGCAACGCCAATGGAAAAACCTACCGGCTGATCACCGAACAAACCAATGGATACCCTGGCGTGAGTATTCCGACCGCTGCAGTGGAAGGTTGTAAGACCGACACCACCAGTTTTGTCAGCTCAGGGTATTTTACCATGTTCTCTGAGGATGATGCAGAGCCATTTCAGGCGGCAGATTGCCAGGAGACTTATGAGGTTACATTTAATCCGACATTCTTAAAGAGAGGCCATCCCAAGGGCTATAAAGATCAACACTACATTCGACCCAATACCGATGTAGATTATTTAATCCGTTTTGTCAATGATGGTATAGATACCGTTCAAGAGGTCATTATTCGCGATACGCTGTCCCCTTGGTTAGATCCAGGCTCTGTTGTAGCAGGTTCTGCCAGCCATCCTTACACCTATTCAGTGTATGGAGTGGGAATTGCATCGTTCACGATGAGTAACCTTCAGTTGGCGCCAGGTGCAGAAGGTTTTGTAAGGTTCCGTGTTTCCCAAAAACCGGAAGTGCCCTGCTCCTCGGTGATTTACAACTCCGCCTTGGTGCAGTATGATTTTAATGCTCCGGTGCTGACGAACGAGACCTATCACACTGTCTGCGACACCTTTCTCGAATCGGTGGTTCAAACCAAGGAGATTTTCATTCCGGGTGCTGACCTAAAGGTTTATCCGAATCCATTCGTAGAAAGTACCGTCTTCGAGGTCACGGGTATTCAAGCCTCCACTTATCAGTTGGAGTTGTTTGATACCAAGGGCCGTACTGTTTTTAATCATCTCTACAACGATGCGAGTTTCCGCTTGCATCGCTTCCAAATCACATCGGGCATTTTATTCTACCGGCTGGTTGCTGACGGCCGGCCGGTAGCATCCGGAATTTTATTGGCTCGGTAAATAATCTATTTAATCCGTTTTAATCCGCCACACCAATTGTTTATTCCTCCAGAGTGGCCATCCCTCACCGATTTCTAGTATTTTAATCAAAAAATCAGGAGATGAGTCCTTTCGTTCGTCGAAATGGCTCATCTTCTTTTTCGTAGGCTCGAATATGAATTCCTATTCCGTTTTAAAGCCCTATTTTCAGCTACAACTCACACGCCTTCACCGTTGGATGAAGGAAGCGGGTATGCCAGTGTGGTTGGGTTATGTGCTTGGTATTTTATTTTTTATCGTAGGTTCCATTTATTTGTTCTCGAAAACGGAGTGGGCAGCCTACGTGTACTCGCTACTGGCAGTACAAGTTTGCCTCCCTTTGGCGGAGACCAACAGAAGTACTTTTTTGAAGTTGCACTACGAAGAGGGGGATTTTGTTCGGTTGCGAAGGCTGGAAAATAGCTTTGTAGTGCTTCCGTTTGTTCTTTTTTTGATCATTAAGGGTTCTTTTTTGCTAGCAGGCTTTTTGTTGGTCTTTGCTTTTTTGCTGGCGGGCGGGTCGGTCGGGCAGCCGAGTAACTGGGTGTTGCCCACCCCATTTTCCCATCGTCCATTTGAATTTATGGTCGGATTTCGGCGGACCTGGTACTTATTGTTATTGGCTTACGGGCTTGTGGGAATCGGTGTATGGGTAGGAAACTTTAACCTTGGAGTGGTGGCAATCTTTTTTCTGTTTCTTATTTTTTTAGGGTATTATACTTGGCAAGAGCCGGTTGTTTATGTTTGGTACCATACTTCTTCTCCGGCTGCATTTTTACGAAAAAAAGCGAAGGAAGCCTGGATACATTCGAGCACCGTGGTGTTTCCTCCTGCCGTCCTTTTGTTTTTCTTTTTTCCAAGCCACTTTCACTGGATACTAAGCGTACTTCTCATTGGATACTTCTTGTTGGGTACCGTTTTATTAGCCAAATATGCAGCTTACCCTGCTCCCATTGGCTTAAAACAAGGGGTTGTAATGGCTATTGGACTTTATCCTCCAATCTTGTTGATCCTGGTTGCCTATTATTTTTATAGGGTTGCTAAAAAACAATTAAACACGCAGTTATAATGCTCAAAATAAAGGAACTTAATAAATCTTATGGTCCTAAACGAGTCCTGCAAGACATTCACCTGGAGCTAGAACCAGGAGGGATTTATGGAATTGTGGGGGCCAATGGATCTGGGAAAACCACTTTGTTTCGCTGTATAGCTGGACTAGAGGATTACGATGGCTGGATAGAGGCCCCGAACCAGCCGATTAAAAACAGCATCGGATTATTACTTGCAGAGGCTTATTTTTTTTCTCGCATGACTGGACGCGAGTACCTTCGGTTACTTTGCAGCGCACGTGGGGAGATGTTGGAAGACCTGGATGAACGGAACATTTTTGAGTTGCCCCTGGATGCGTATGTCAGCACATACTCCACGGGAATGCAAAAAAAGCTGGCTTTTTTAGGGGTTTTATTGCAAAAGAATCAATTTTTCATTTTGGATGAGCCGTTTAATGGGGTGGACATACAGAGTAATATACTCTTTCAGGAGATCTTGCTCGAATTAAGGACATTAGGGAAAACGGTACTTTTGTCCTCCCATATTTTTTCCACGTTAAGTCATACTTGCGACCGTATTTATTGGTTAAAAGAGGGAAGAATCGAGCAGGTAGCTCAGCGGGAAGAGTTCCCTCAGTTGGAAGCAGAGTTGAGGGAAGTAGTGGTTGGGCAGCGATTACAGCGCTTGGGTTTGAAATAATTCGCTCAAGATTTGGGCCATTGGATGGAGATAAGCCTTAGTTTACTACGATTTTCGGAGGGAATTAAGCACTCATTGGCGCTCATTTGGATTCCATCGCGAAAACGGATTCTCAATCCTTTGTTGACTGTGCTGAGCAGGCTGTTTCGGTCAAAGGTTCCATTAGGCAGTACAATGTATTCGCTGCAGGTGTTTTCATACCGGATTTCGTCGTTAAACAAAAAGTGGAGCTGCTTGGGGCTGCGCATCAGGAAGTAAGAGGAAAAAATCGCCTCATCATCCTGTGAGTATTGTTTTTTATGTAAAACGGAGCTCCAGTCGACTTTTCCTTCCGGGTCAAGGCTCACTATAAATACATCTTCATAATAGTAGTCCGTCACAAGCCGGACATCGCGCATGATTCTGGACGGATTTCCGGCTCCTCGTTGGATTTCATAGTGCCGCTCTACCACCATCGCTGCTCCTCCGTCCTCCCTCAGAAGCAGCTGAGCCACATCTGCATTTTCAATTCCTTTGGAATCGCCGGCTACGTCTTTGCTTCTCAAAACGGAGATGAGCTGGTCGTCGAACGAGGTCCGCTGGAAGATAGCGGCCGACTGATCTTCACGGAAGGCCCTCATCAGAAAGGTGCCGTTCGCGCGCTCCCGGGTTTTTTCACCCCAAAGGCCTGCAGCGGTCAGGCATTGATTGGCGTGGTCATAGGCGAACTTCACATCGTTGGTCAGGAAACCGGCTAATGATAGTTTGAGGACCTCTTCCTGATCGGCTCCAATTTTGAGTATATGCCAGCGGTGTTGATCTATTTTTGGTTTTTTATTATCGTACTCGGTGGTAATGAAGAAGGTCCCTTGGTTGTTAAGGGTAAGACTTGCCAAACTGCGGTCCGTAATGGTTTGTTCGTACAAGGCAGTTTTGTCCCACAGCAGTTTCATTTGATCAATTTTGAAGCAGACTACCTCAATTTTATCGCGCTCACCAAGGTTATAGACTGCTACACAATTGCGGTCTTCACTGAGGCTGGTTTCAAGCAGGGGCGGGGAGAAGGTTCGCTCACCATAAATTTTGAGGGTGGCGGTATCAATTAAGACGGCTGCTGGGTCGTATTTGTGGATACGCAAGAAATGTTTTCCTCGAATTCGCTGGGAAAACAGGATGGAGAAATCATTTTTGCCGGGTATTACTGACAAAACGCGCGTTCCTTGCCGGTTCAGGTCTTCCAGCTCTTTGCTCCAGGCCGTCCTCAGTTGTTGATCAAAGGCCTGGATTTCAAAGTTGTCATATCGGTCCCTGAACACGAGCACCCGGTCTTTCAGCCGTCCAATGATTTCGTAGCCGTAATCATTGCGGATTTGAATGGGGTCGGAAACCAGTACAGATTGTGCCTGACTGGTGCCCAGGGTAAAGAGTAAAAGGCTTAGAAAAAGGAACCGGATAGTTGCCATGTTGTGCAAGTGTTGCTGACAGTACGTTGCCAGGCGATTTGAGGTAGAGGGGATCATTTCTTCGGCGTAGAAAGCGCGATCGTCCACAAAAATACACCGGCCTCCCATTCAAACTTGCCCATTTTTAAGGTGTATTTAGAAATTTTTCCTTCTTTTCTGATTTCCCCATTTGTTTCGACGGTTTGGGGCGCCCTCCAAGAGAATTGATCTACCCAGAGGTGTTCCTTAAAATCGAGTTCTTTCAGGCCATGTGCCTTGTATAGGGCTTCTTTAGCGGTCCAAAACAAATGCAATAGCTCCAAACGCTCTTGTGGAGGGTACGTATCTACCCAGTCAAAATCGGAAGGGGTCATGAACTTATGTGCGATACGTTCAATTTTAGGGACCAGCATTTGAATATCGCAACCACATACCTGCTCGCTTAACAGTGCAGCCACCGTTCCGTGGGAGTGTGATAAGGAGCAGTGCAGGTGCGGGTGGTCTAAGAAGAAGGGTTTGGAATAGGTATTCTTGATAAGGAGAAGGCGCTCTGGGCTTCCGGTGAGCCGGTGCAGGAGCCATCGAGCAGCCAGCCACTCCAATCGGCGAAGTGGCAGTTGGTAGCGCTGAATTTCGGCTTCCTCCGCCGCTGCAAGGGGTAGATCCTGTCTAAAAAATGCTTCGTCCTCGGTAATTTGCCAAGCAGCAAATTGAACAGAAGCGTCAAGGTGTTGGCTAAAAAGAAGCATTTTGCTGTTGGAGGGAATAAAATAGAGGTGGAGCGGGTGCTCTACTCGCAAAGATACAGGATGCATCGAAAACAGCTTGGGATATTCTATTGTCGAGATAAATTGGGCAGTATCCCCTTTGTTATTGGTAAAAAAACCGAACCTTTGTGTTTTAATTCACTCTGACACTATGTACGCTGCCGACGAACAACGCGCACTTTATCAATTATCCAAGGAATTACTTTACCAGCCTGCTGCGCAAACCCTTTTTGATGATCCCGCTTCCCGCATGGCGGATCTTTGTAAAGTATTGCGTTACCATGAATGGCGATATTACGTTCAGGATGATCCGGTTATCAGTGATTTTGAATTCGACCAGCTATTTGACCTGCTTCGGAAACTGGAAGCTCAACATCCGGAGTTGGTGGCCCCCGATTCTCCCACACAACGGGTGGCAACCGACTGGTCGGGCGCATTTGAACAGGTGCCTCATTTGACACCCATGTTATCGTTGGATAACTCTTATGATGCTCAAGATTTGATGGATTTTGACACCAGTGTGAAAAAATGGTGCGGACTAGATAAAGAGGCTAAGGTAGAATACTGTGTGGAGCCGAAATACGATGGGGGGACCATTGTTTTGGTGTATGAAAACGACCGTTTAGTACGGGCAGCCACCCGAGGGGATGGTTCTGTTGGGGAAGATATCACAGCCAATATTCGCAGTTTAAAATCGGTACCGCTGCGGGCTGATTTTAGTCAATACGGTATCTACAAGGCCGAGCTAAGGGGGGAAGCGCTCATTCAGAAAGCTTTTTTTGAAAAAATGAACGCTAAAAGGCAGGAAATGGGAGAGCCGTTATTTGCCAATCCAAGAAATGCCGCCACCGGAGCGCTTCGAATGAAAGACCCTTCCGAAACGGCCGCCAGGGGTTTGGAGGCGTTTTTGTACCAGTTGGGGTATGCTGTGAATGAACAGGAGGAGCCGGTTACTCATCCCTTTCAAACCCATGACGATAGCATTCATTTGTTGGAAAAAATTGGTTTTAAAACCCCTTTGACCAAAACGGCGGCGCATCAGCACCTGCCAGCCACCCGCACCTGCGCTGGAATTGAAGAGGTAATTCGCTTCTGCACTGAGTGGCAGGAATACAGGGATGAGTATGGTTACGAGCTGGATGGAATGGTGGTCAAATTAAACTCCATCGAACTCCAGTCCCGCTGCGGCTATACCAACCATCATCCCCGCTGGGCAATCGCGTTTAAATTCAAAGCAAGACAAGCTACCACCCGGCTTCGGGATGTAGAATTTCAGGTAGGTAAAACCGGTGCGATCACACCGGTTGCCAAATTAGAGCCTGTTCACTTGGCTGGAGTAACGGTATCGAATGTGAGCTTGCACAACGCCGATTTTATAGCGGCCAAAGATATTCGAATTGGGGATCATGTGCTGGTAGAGCGGGCAGGAGATGTTATTCCCTATATCGTCAAACCCTTGGAGGAGCTGCGAACAGGTGCCGAAATTCCAGTTGTTTTTCCTGAAATATGCCCTTTTGATGCCAGTGGACAAGTGCGTTTGCAGCGAGCAGAAGAGGAGGCCGCCTGGCGTTGTCCGAGCTGTACCTGTGGTCGGCAGGATTATCAGAAATACGTATTCCATGTGTCTAAATCTGCTATGGACATCGAGGGCTTGAGCAAGGCCACCCTCGAGCGATTTATTCAGTTGGGATGGATTCGATCGCTGGTAGATTTATATCGGCTCGATTACGACCGTATTGCGGAATTAGATGGGTTTGGGAAAAAATCAGCTGAAAACCTTCGTGCAGCCGTGGAAAAAGCCAAAAAGAATCCAATCCACCGGTTGTTACACAGCCTTAGTATCCACCATCTAGGCCAGAAAGCCTCTAAGTTGCTGGCCGCAGAAGTTCAGCATGTGCTTGAACTGAGAAATTGGGACTTGGAGCGGTACCAAGAGATCAAAGATGTGGGTCCTGTCCTAGCACAAAATGTATTTCAATTTTTTCAAGAGGAGCAGAATGTTCAACTGCTAAAAGACCTGGAGGCCGTGGGAGTCAACCTGCATCAGACAGAAGAGGATAAAAAGCCAGCCTCCAATACCGAGGGCCCTCTCGCCGGTAAAACCATTTTGTTTACAGGCACTTTGGAACAGATGTCGAGGGAGCAAGCTGAAAAGCGCGCCGCTGCTGCAGGGGCAACCATCGCCAGTGGGGTAAGTAAAAACCTGAATATCCTGGTGGTGGGAGCAAAGGCAGGGTCTAAATTGAAAAAAGCAGAGGCCCTGGGAACGGTTACCATCTGGACGGAAGCCGCCTTTATGGAACAAACACCAGTAGAAGAAGGAGCCCAATAGCTACCACCGGGTTGCGTGCAGGCAATGTTTATACAGAGTTATAGAGGTGCCGAATGGAAATTAGATTCAATTGGAACTATTTCTTTTCATTTATCGTTTGCTAGTTGTTTGGACGCAAAAAAGGCAGTCCGTGCCCCTGAATAACCGAAGAATTGCTTTTTTTTTCACTTAAAACAAAACGGTATGCGATTTCTTTATTTCTTCAGTGTCATTGGCTTCCTGCAGTTAGCTGCTTGTAATGGATGCCGGCAGATTCCCGCCAACCAAATCGTTTTAAATTCGGACAACTACGGGAAAACGTGGAGAGAGCTCAATAAAAATGAGACCGTTCCTGCTTGCAGGTTGCCGGGTTGCTACAACTTGTACCTGCCTGCCACCACCATGGGAGGTGAATTAGGTTCCACTCAGCGGGTGGGAAAAACAGGCGAAGCGGCAAAGGTAAAAATGCTATATACCTACATGTGGGAGATTGCAGACCCCCTAAAGTTTGTCACAGAGGCTAAAGAATTGCGTGGTGGGGGGGATTACACCTCCGATGCCAGTCTGGAAATTATTGAATCCCGGTTAATTGATCGACATTTCCACGATATTTCAGCTAAGTTGCTGGTGGATGAGGATGTAAAAAGCTTTGATCAGGCGAGATTTGAAGCCCGCCTGACCCCAGAGCTAAACAAAGACATGGAGCAATACGGTGTTCGCATTACGGCAGTATCAGTGGTGCCTGAGTTTGGGGAACAACTGGAAACGGCCTTGGATGCAGCCCAAGCCCTGGAGGTTTACAAGAGTATTGGAGAGGAAGCCTTGGGAAAAGACATTATTCGGGCAAAAGCGGGTGCCACCAACTTGAACTTCCATACCAGCAGCCAGCAGTAGGTTGGTCTTATTTTTTCTTTCGCCAATTCCAAGGCTCTATCGGCCAGGGATCTGCCCAAAGCCCCTTTTGTAATCTTCGGGCGATTTTTTCAGCCTGCCCGTACTGCTCGTCGTTAGAGTATTTTTTAAAATGCCAAGCCAGTCCAGCTTCTACCAATGCATAATTTAATTCCTGCTGCTGGCTGTTAAAAACAACTCCTATGACCCTGCCATACCGATCGGTAGGTTTGGCAGGGTCGTAGGCAACAACAACCCTTTGGCCGAAACAAAACTGAGCGGTGAATTGCTTGGCGTTTTTGCCAAAGGGTTGCCCTTTCTCGGGACAATCGACATGTGCAAGCCGAATTTTGAAGGTTTTTTTATCGTCGTCCAATAAAGTAAAGCTGTCTCCGTCAGCCACTCCTACACACTTTCCATGCAAATAGGCTTTTTGGGCGGTACTCAGATGTATAACCAGTAAAAGGGAAAGAAGGACCAACGTCCAACGATTAAACGGAATCATTATTCATTTGTTGGTGGTGACTCATTTTCCTCCCAAAGGTAGCGGAAAGAAGGAGTTTCGCTCAAAAGTTTTAAAAGGAAAAGGATATTTAACGGAAAAAGAAACCGAAAAAGTGGACAAATCCTCTGTTGAAGAGTGAAGTCGATTAATTTAAGCTTTTTTTAATAAGTCAATCCCTACCTTTGTCAGCAGCTTACATCCTTCTTCTTATTTTGACTTGGTTTGTTGTTCGCACTGGTTTCTGCTTGGGCCGCCCTTGGGTTTTTGCTTTTTCCATTTTTCGCAATCCACAACTAAGTATTTTGTTTCCTGACCCTATAGTGGCTCCCGGAGTGGACACCTAGTTTTCGAATACCTTATTTACTAACCTTTTTGCTTTGCCCGTATGAAAAAGTGGTTTGCCTTCTTGCTCGGCTTTTCTGTCGTATTAGTTATTGTTGCCTGTGAAAAAACAGCTGTTTCCGCCTTAGACGAGGAGTTGAAGGACGCGATGTCCAAAACCGTCTCGAGTGGGGATATTCGTGATTATCTCCTTCCTGATGGGAGCGATTATAGTAAAATACCGAATCAAGATGCTAAAAATCCGATCAACTCCTTTAAAGTTGCTCTTGGAAAGATGTTGTTTTATGAAACCGGTATTGGGCTAGTTGGTCACGATGGTGCGTTGAAACAAACGTATTCCTGTTCTTCATGCCATATTCCCTCCATGGGCTTTACGCCCGGGCGGTTCCAGGGTATAGCAGATGGTGCAGTTGGTTTTGGAGACCATGGGGAAGGCCGCCACAAAAGCGAGCTTTACCTAGGTGAAGAGGTGGATGCCCAAGGCGCCCGCCCTTTGACCATGCACAACCTCGCCTATGTGACCAATACCCTTTGGTCGGGCACCTTTGGCTCTTTTGGAACCAATGTGGGAACAGAACATGCTTGGAGCAGTGAGGATACGTTGGTACAAATTAACTTTTTAGGATTGGAGGGATTAGAGGCCAATAATTTCCGAGCCTTGCAGGTCCACCGGCAACTTGTAAATCGCCAAATTACAGACTCACTGGGTTACACCGCCCTTTTTGATGCAGCCTTTCCAGATATTCCCCATTCGGAGCGATATTCCCTCAAAACTACCGCCTTTGCGATAGCTGCTTATTTCCGGACGATTTTGACCAACAAGGCGCCCTTCCAGGAATGGATCAAAGGAGATGCCTCAGCGATGACAGAACAGCAAAAACGCGGTGCGATCGTTTTTTTTACAAAAGGGCATTGTACCAACTGCCATCAGGGCCCCGCGTTGAACGCCATGCGTTATGAAGCAGTAGGGGTAAATGACTTGTATGAGTCGGGCCATGAAGTATTTAGAACCGGTCCTAATGACAAACGAAACCTGGGAAGGGGAGGCTTTACAAAAGATCCGAGGGATTATTACAAGTTTAAGGTGCCTCAGCTATACAATCTGAAACATACCCAGTTCTATTTCCATGGATCTTCAAAAACCAGTCTGGAGGAAGTTGTGGATTATTTTGATGCGGCAGTGCCGGAGAATCCGAGGGTTCCAGTAGAACAACTTTCACCTGTGTTCCGGCCACTGTATTTAAGTGCACAAGAGAAGGCGGATCTGGTGGAATTCCTGCGCAACGGATTATACGATCCCTTTATCGAACGCTATGTTCCTTCTTCCGTTATGTCAGGGAATTGTTTCCCTAACAATGATCACGATTCCAAGCGGGACTTGGGCTGTAACTAAGTTGGGATTCAAATTTTTTGACATTTGAGTGCGCTGGCGCATGGGAATTCAGAAAGAAGTTTTACCTTAGCAGCGGAAATAAAAATAATCATGAAAAAGTGTGAAAAAGGCGCGTTCCGAAAGGTTCGCGCTTTTTTTGTTTGGCATCAAGTTGGTTCAGCTTCCGAAGTGTCGGAGTAAAAATCCAATCAGGCTCCATCGGCGGGTGATGTACACCACTTTCCGTTTGGCTTGAATCGCTGTGTAAATTTGCTGGGCTGCTTTCTCGACGGGCTGTGTCCAGAAGGGCTTTGTGTCACCTAAAATGGCGGTATCTACGTAACCCGGGCGAATATCCGTTACTGCAATCGGCATGCGTTTTGCTTTTGCCAACTTTCGAAGCCCTGATAAGTAATTAGATAAAAAAGCTTTGGAGGCGTTGTATGCTGGGTTGTAGCTATTTCCCAGCAATGCAGCAACGGAGGAGATTCCTACCAGATGCCCTGACCCCTGACGAAGAAACTGATGCATGGCCAAGACCGATAGGTGAGCAGCCCCCATGACGTTGGTTTGCAAGACCCCCTGTTCGATAGACCAGTCCAGTGATTTGTTGATGGTTCCCCAGCCTGCATTCACCACGACAATGTCGACGGTGCCTAAGTCGGCCACCATTTCCTGAAAGCAGCGTTCGCTGGTTGCGGGTTCGGTCACGTCAAAGACCTTCACTTTGTAGCGATCAGGGGATTCTGCCTGCAAGTTATTCAGCAGGTCTGCGCGCCTTCCTGTAATGTAAACGGTATGGTTGGCTTTCGCAAAACAACGAGCCAGTTCCAGTCCGATACCAGAGGAAGCTCCGAGGATAATGATGTTCATAAGGAGTATTGCTAATTAAAATACTGTATTAAAATAGTCCGTTCGTGTTCTACCTGGGGTAGTTCGCTCTCATCAGGCTTCATGGTTTCTTATCCCGGCCAAGATCCTGAAAATAAGGCATTGCTAGTAAGAATTCCTCCACTTATTTATAAAGGATGGATGGGATAAGGAAATTTTTCTAATTGTAACCCTTGAAAATATCCAGGTGGTCCCTCGACACCTTGTTTACCTCTTTCCGTTCCCTGAATGCTTGACGACAGAGTTTTCTAACTGAAGGATTCTTTTGACCTTATCGCGCTGCCAGACAGAATCAAAGTAGGTCAGTTGCACCGAAGAACCATCTTGTAGATGTAGTCGGATCCCCGGCATATTAAGGGCGCTTTTTTGCTGGTTATAGTCGGTCTCTGTCCAATATGCCACCTCCTCCATGTGGACGGTTTGGGTGACCTGCTCGTTTTGCAGCCACTCAATGGTTCGTTCGGTGTGGTGGATTCGGACAGTGTATTTCGGTAGAAAATACATGTAAAGCCGGTAGATCCCGAACAGGAAAAGCAGCAAAACGGCACCGATGATCCAGGCGCTTCGATCCTGAAATCCAATGGCTGCCAGCAAAATGGTAGGCATCAGAAATACAATCCAGAGCGGTAAAGGCTTTGGAGGGGCAATCTCGGTCCGATTGCCGTTGGTGGTGACTTGCAAAATAGAGGGCGGTGGTTGATAGAATAAAGACAAAAATACAGCTTCTTGCCGATTAAGTCTTCAAGTCCATTCGCTTGAGGATAACAGAGGGTTTGTTTTCCACAAAAAAACGCGACTACCTGCTAACAGATAATCGCGTTTAAGTTGGTCGGGATGATCGAAAGGCTTTAGATAGCGCTTCGCACCAAGCTGATATATCACCTTGTACACGAAGGTAACCTGTGGTGGTTTGAGCGCGCCGAATAGTTTAAGGATACTGGCACTCATTTCGACTGCCTTAAATCGATCAACAGGGAGTTGAAGCAATCAAAGGATACTTTCTTACTGAAACATTACTCCACGTATAACTCGGATAGAAAGCGACCACCCTGCTGGAAAACGTTGGAGATAGTAAGCTTTACTACACTTTCGAAGTTATATGCAAACCTGAAACCCAGAATAAAGATGAAAGATATAATTGCAAAGGAACTCAATACCGTTAACCATACCTATCTGCAAAGTTGACTCCAATCAATTGCTCATATCAGGAATATTTGTGTGTATCACGGAAGGCTGTGGAATAAAACCTGCCGGGCAAACCCAAATTATTACCCAACCCTCCAGCATCCTGGGTGAGCGATGTTCCTCCGGTTATGGAATATAATCAGATATACGTCCATCTCTGTTGTATGAAGAATTGGTTGGATGCAGTGAGCACTGGACAAAACGTTGGCAAAAAGCGAATTGCATTGCTTGCCAAATACAAAACTGAAGACGCACAAGCGCTTGGATTTAAGCGCGATTGGCAAGCTGAGCCGCTCTTTGGGCAAATTGAGCAGCGTGAATCGGTAGCTATTGTAGTAAAAATCCGGTATTTTTGTAGTTCAAAAAAAGTTGACTATGTTCGTTGAAGTTCCAAACGATATTATTGGCGTGTCCGATTACTCTGAGAAGGACTTGAAATTGGATGTCGCCGTATTGCTGTATTACCGTAAAGTGCTAACGCTTGCCCGCGCTGCAAATTGGGTGGGTATGTCTCGTCTGGAGTTTCAAAAAGCGCTCGCCGAGCGAGGCTTTACCATCAACTTCACGATTGAGGATTTTGATACTGACATGAAAACCCTCAAATCGATGGCAGGATAATGCTGGTTGTTAGCGATACCTCTCCCATTATCAACCTTGCCACGATTGGGCATCTCCATCTGCTTCCCGAGTTATTCACTGAAATTGTTATTCCTTCGGCGGTATTCGATGAAATAGCGGGGGAGGGCAATAACGAGCCTGGTTCCGTTGAAGTGAAGACCGCTTCTTGGGTAAGAGTTCTTCCTGTTCCGGTTCAGCCTCTTATATCCCAACTCCTTCAAGATTTGGATCAGGGAGAGGCGGAAGCCATCGTTCTGGCACTGGATATTAAGGCTGATTATGTATTGATGGATGAAACACTAGGCAGGCAAATTGCCGTGACCTACCATTTACAACCGCTTGGATTGCTCGGTATTTTGGTTTTGGCAAAGCATAAAGGGCTTATCGGCGCGGTTGCGCCATTGATGGACAGGCTTCAATTGGAAGCTAATTTTTTCATTGACCGGCACTTGTATTTGCACATAAAATCACTGGCAAAGGAATAACTCCATACAAGTTGCCATTAGCAATACTTTGTAGTGATGGATGCTCTTGCTCTCCACTAAGTAGTTGGGTGAGCATCCTAAACGAGATTATTTTCCCGAAAAATGCTGAGGGGCTTTACTAGAAACCAGAGATAAGCTACGTTTACCGCAACAGCACTCTCCACGCTTCCCGTCAGATCAGCGTCCAAGGCGAGTCTTTTTTTAGGCCATATCCGTCGCTCTTTTGATTAACCGGAAGTTGAACGGTATTTCAAGCTGAAGGAGGAGTTTTTTCCGTAAAATGAAAATGACCGCAAACAAAAAAACGCGACTACCTGCTAACAGATAATCGCGTTTAAGTTGGTCGGGATACCAGGATTCGAACCTGGGACCCCCTGCTCCCAAAGCAGGTGCGCTACCGGACTGCGCTACATCCCGAACGAGTGCTTTTTAAAAGCGGACGCAAAGGTAAGACACTTTTTTTCAAATGCAAATACTTTTCAGAAAAAATTTATTTTTTTAGTTTGACTTGAAGGGCTACCTGGAAAAAGTCGCGTCCAATCTCGTCGTTGATTCGGTAATCCAGCTGTTGAAGGTAGGCAGTATGTGCCGTCAGCTGATCGGAGAGTCGGTATCCTATTCCCAAAATCGCTCTGTTTCGTTCAAAAAAGGGGGGATGGTTGGTGAAATAGACTTCATTACTGGCCATAAAAAACCAGGTCTGGTTTTGTAGCTGCCGGTGGTTTAAGGGGAGAACACAACCAATTCGGTTTCGGAAGCGCATCCGGAATCCCTGGGAGGTGAACCGTTGTTCGGAGCGGTACCTGAATTCCATTCGAAGCCTTCCTAGCTGTTGTAAAAAGGTGAGTTGGGGCCAAAACCGAAACTCATCGTTGTTCTTGGGGCTGACAAAAGTACCCCCTTCCCGGTAGGTGTCATAATCTCCCAATCCAAAGGCGAATACAAGGTGCTGGTTGGGTTGATAGAGGATTCCTCCTCCCCATTCGTGGTAATGAAAGTCATCATAAAACCGCAAGGATCGCAGCTGGGTTTCTGCAAAAAGGGTCCATTCTGCTCGCAAGGGGTATTGGACATGCAGTATGTTCCAGCCCCCAAGCCCAATGGTTTGAGCTGCTACCGGTCCAGTCCAGCAGATTCCAAATAGCCCAAAAATCCAGGTAATCGCTTGTCTACTCAATGTTCGTTGCTGAGTCAAAAAGGTTTGATGTATGGTTTGGTTTTCAGATGGTTGCGAATAAAGCGCTTGCTGGGTTGCCGCTTGGCTAGCCGGGGGCTTTCGGGCTCAAAAATAAGGTTTTGCTGGGAGCCTTTCCCTATCCTGCGTTATTTTAAACACTTTTGGGACGGTTGAACCTGGTTTTGTTGATCTGCTTTTGGGCTTACGAGCAGGATGTGTACATTTACGCATTCAATTTTTTACAATCTTGCTTTCTATGCGAATCTCCTTTAGTGTAGGGCTCTTTTTGTGCCTGAATTCTTTAATTGCTCAAAAGTTGTTTCCACCGAGCCCATCTGCTGGGGAGGTACTTCCAGATTGGGCCATCGAAATGTACAGCGACACTCCCAATGTATGGAGGGTAGATGCCGGTTACCACGCCTGGCGTTCCACCCATGCGCAGGTAAAAACCACGTATTCTCAATATTACAAAAAATGGAGGAGGGCAATGATGCCTTGGGTGGATCCCTCCGGAAAAATTGAACGCCCAGCGCTTGCTTCCTCAACAGTACCAGTAGCACCCGCCCAGCGAATGGTGCAAGCAGCGCCCTGGACCAGTATGGGACCTTTAGAAACGTTTAATACCAATACAGGACCCAACCCATTGGCTAAATCTTCCCAATCCAATGTGTATTGTTTTGATCAATCCTTGTCGGACCCACAAGTCTTGTACTGTGGTACGGAGGGAGGGGAGGTGTTTAAAAGCCTGGACCGTGGACTCAATTGGTTCTGTGTATCAAAAACCTATGCATTTTCTGCACCAACAGCAATAGAAGTGCATCCTCAAAATCCGGATATTGTTCTGTTGGGGGAAGGACCTCGGCTTCGGAAAAGCACAGATGGAGGTGCAACCTGGACGACCGTTTTGTCGGTCAATGACTTATCGGCCAGCGAAATTGCTTTCCAACCAACCAATCCTTCTATCGCTTTGGCGGCCACCTTCAAGGGACTTTATAGATCACAGGATGGAGGGGAGACCTGGACCAAACTGCTCAACGAAGCCTGTTATGATGTGGAGTGGAAAACAGATGGTTCGAACACTGCTTTTGCGGTAAAAAATGACCCGGTAGCGAAGATTTGCCGTTTTTTTAAATCAACTGATGCGGGGCAGACCTGGGAGCTGAAGTCGGACGGCTGGTTTTTCTCGGATTTGCCGGGGGTAAACGATGGCGGTGCACGCCTGGCGGTGACCAACGCAGACCCCAATCGGATTTATGCGGTGTTGATCGGGGAGGCGAAAACAGATGACTCTGGATTCATTGGGATCTGGCGTTCTGATGATGGAGGGGAGAGCTGGACCCTGCCCAATCCTCCGGCAGGAGGGCCATGGGTCGCTGGTTCACACCCCAATTTAGCGACCATTGGGCAGACGGGCGGTTACCACCAAGGGTTTTACAATCTTGGTTTTGATGCCTCGGATAGCAACCCGAATGAGTTGCTGGCCGGTTTTTTGAATTTATGGAAATCGACCGATGGTGCTACGACCTTTCAGTGTATCGGAGGATATTGTGGCAACAGCTTTAATTATGTGCATCCCGATTGTCAGGAAATTGAAATCAACGGAGCCGATGTATGGATGACCAGTGACGGCGGAATTGAGTATTCAGATGATTTTTTTGAAACACATTATGCCTTAAATCGAGGCATTACCAGTGTAGATTTTTGGGGTTTTGCTACCGGATGGAACCAAGATGTATTTGTGGGTGGGCGGTATCACAACGGAAATACGGCCTGGTATGAGGATTGGGTTCCAGGAGAGTGCTTAAGCCTCGGCGGCGGGGAAGCGCCCACCGGGTATGTGAATCCAGGCCCCGGACTGGTTACTTACCATTCTGATTTGGGCGGTGTGATTATTCCTGAAATGCAAAATGGGTATGCGCAGTATTTTGGATTTGGTAAATTTCCAAATGAAAGCTATTATGAAGCAGAGAGTGGAGAAATGGAGTTTGATCCTCGTTGCTGGAATACTTTTTATGTAACCAATCAGAACAAACTTTGGAAGACGGAGGATGGAGGTGTGACCTGGTCGATTGTCTATTCTTTTGGCTCGGATGAGAATGCTCGGACAACTGGTTTTGAAATTAGCAGGAGCAATCCGGAGGTGATGTACTTGTTTCAGCGAGCGGCCAGTTCATGGGATCCTGGATTTTTGTGGAAGACCACCAATGGAGGGCAGAGTTGGACTTCGCTTCCGCTCCCGCCCGGGTACGCGCGCCGGGTGGTGTTGACACTGAGTGCAGAAGAGGAGGAGGTGCTTTGGTTGGCTTACACCGACGGGGCGAATGGGCAGAAAGTGTACAAAAGTGTAAATGGAGGGCAGAATTGGCAAAATTTAACGACGGCTGCGCTCCAGGGTCAGCGTGTGGGGTATATTTTGCACCAGGCAGGAACAGATGGAGGTGTTTATTTGGGCACTAATACGACCGTTTGGTACCGGGACGATTCGTTAGGCGATTGGGCTCAGCTGGAGGACGGTTTACCGGCCAGTATTTCTACATGTATTTTGAGGCCCTTTTACCGGGATCGCAAATTGCGGCTGGGTGCGTACGGTAAAGGTGTTTGGGAGACGGGATTAGTCGTTCCCTCCAGGCCAGTAGCCCAGCCAATGGTTAATAAACGAGAAACCGCTTGTCCGGGAGACAGCCTTCAATTTGATGATTATTCAATTTTGGAGCATACCGGAGCCACCTGGGAATGGTCATTTCCAGGCGGGCAGCCTTCCAGCTCCAACTTGCGCAATCCGAAGGTAGTGTATCAAACGCCGGGAGAATACGATGTAACCTTAACGGTGAGCAACCCGAATGGCAGCTCCACTAAAACGATATCAAAAATGATACGAGTGCTGGATGCGGTGGTTAATACCCTGCCGGTGGCGAACGACTTTTCTGCGGGGCTGGGCAATTTCACCTTGATTAACCCCGATAATGGAATCACTTGGCAGCCCATTGTGTTGACTAGCTGTGATCCCGCGGGAGATACCGCCTATTTTGTGGAGAATTATGTGTACAGCGATTATGGTCAGGATGCGTTAGAGTTACCCATCCATCTTGATTTAACTCAAATTACGGCACCGATGTTGGATTTTAAGGTAGCGTATGCGCCTTACTACGATGGGAACTTCTTTATTGATAGCTTGAAAGTATTGGTATCGGACGATTGTGGTGCCAGCTTTGATATCCTTTACCGAAGTGGGGGAGCGGAGCTTAGTACGACTACCAGTGGAATCGGTCCTGGTAATTTGTACGAGTACAATGCCTTTACGCCGGAAAGTTGTGAAGAATGGCGAGAGGTATCACTGGATTTATCAGCCTATGCAGGGAAATTTATCACGGTTCGGATTTTGAATCAATCCGGCTACGGAAATAATATGTATGTGGATGATATTTCATTGGTAGGCACACCTGTTTCGGGCACCAATCAGGCGCCCACTGCAATGGTCATTCGACTACAACCTAATCCGGCATCGAATACGAGTTGGGCGGGTGGTCAACTCCCTGGATCAACAGAGTTGCAATTTACATTGTTGAATTCGGCCGGGATTGCGGTGTGGCAAACCAATCAGTCATTTCCTGCTGGTAACTGGCAGCAACGGATTCCGTTAGAGCAGTTACCTGTGGGTTTATATTGGTTGAAAGTGCAGGATAGCGAGGGGCATTATCGTTTGGAGAAACTCGTAGTGGGGCGGTAATTTGGTTTGGTCTTTCGTAAAAAGGCGTGTATCTGGCAATCAAACGGATACACGCCTTTTTTTGTGGTTTAGGAAACGGGGTTGGATGCGTTTTGACGCAAGACATACCATACACTCATACTGATAAGGGCGGCAAAATAGCACCAGACGGAGATGATGTATCCTGGAAAAAAGTAGGCGGCAACGAAGAAGGATAAGGCATTCGGGATTCCCATGACCCAAGCTCTGGGATAGGTGCTAACGAAAAAAGGAACCACTGCGGCAAGGCCGTAAGCGATGCTTCGCCAAAGCAGCCAATCTCCCGGGAATTGAGGAGCATAATTGATATGGTGGTCGGAAACGGAGGCAAGAATGGGGAAATGAAGCATGTAATAGACCGTAGGGAATAGGATCAATATACCAATTCCCTGAAAGGTCCAGAGCAGTCGCAATCGGCTATGGTGGCGCTCAAGCATTATAAAGACGAAAGGAATCCAGAGGGGCCAAACCATCTCAGCAAATACCATATACGTTGTAACTACGGTGTTTTTTAGGTGGGCAAACTGCTCGTTTGTGAGCGATAACCACACCAAGCCCTCGATAAATTGTTGGACGGCAAAAATGGCAGGCACTGCCAAGAGTGGACGTTGTTTTTTTTCGGTGACATACCTGGATGCGGCTAGGGTAGTACCGGTGAGTAGAGCGGAGGCGCCGAAGCTGGCAGTTGCAGAGAAGCACATAGGCAAGTTATAAAAAGGATTGAGGTGCGTTTTGTGAGATCGCTCGAAACTAGAGTATTCTTCAAGGGCGATCGTTAAAAGGAAGCAATATGCAGCAGGACTGCCCTAAAATAGGTATCAGCTTATTGATGGTAAATCTAAGGGGAAAAATTGGAATATAGGAACCTTTGCCCCAAAAACTGGGAACACTGGCTTTTTGTGCCAAATTTTTATTTATTGAGGCTTAAATGGGCTTATGCTATTTTTGGCAAATTGATGTTTGCTAATTTGGCTACTTTTGACTCTATTTACCACAAATCCACCGCATCACATAGAATTATTTCATAATTTATGAGGGTATTTTTACTTGCTGTTTCAATTTGTATTTCTTCCGTAGGGTCGTATTTGGGTGCCCAAAATCCTTGTCCACCGCCCGGGTTTCCACAACCTGGAAACACTTGTGCGCAAGCACCTATTTTATGCGAAAACCTAGACGGGTATTGTGCCACGATCAACAATAGTAATGCCACTCAGAATTTTCCCGGATGTCCTGGTTTTGTATTGAACAATGATGAGTGGTTTGCCTTTTTTGCCGGATCTACTACCATCACGATGATCGTAACGCCCTCCAATTGTTCACAAGGAAACAATATGGGGCTTCAGGCAGGTATATACGCCAACTGTGTTTCTCAACCCATGGATTTGCAGTGTCAATGCACACAGAACCCATTTACGCTCACTGCCAATAATTTTGTCGTGGGTCAAATTTATTACATGGTGCTTGATGGATGTGGCGGAAACGTTTGTGACTATTCTATTGATGTTACCGTAGGATCTACTGTAGGGGTCCCTCCGGGTAATCCAGGTCCTATTACCGGACCCACAACAGTTTGTGCAGGCACTGGAACCGGATATTCTATTTCAACGGTACCCTTAGCTACCAACTATACTTGGTCATTAAATCCCACTTCAGCGGGGACGATTGCTTTTAACGGTCTTAGCACTACAGCTGTCAACTGGCCGGCTAATAGCCCTGGAGGTACTGCAGAGCTCTGTGTAAGGCCCTCCAATGGATGCTATTCAAGTGCAGATACTACTTGTGTTGAGATTACCATTGTGCCAAAACCTACCGCTACTTTGTCTGGAAGCGCTCAGGTCTGTGCGGGGGCTGCGACACCGGTTAGTTTGTCGGTTGCTTTTACAGGTACGGGTCCTTGGAATTTTGTTTATGCTGTCAACGGTACGGCTCAGCCTCCTATTACCACCAGCGATAACCCTTACCAACTAAATGTCACGCAGCCTGGAAGTTACTCGCTAGTTAGCGTCAATACCGTAGCGGGTACCTGTACTGGTACAATAAGCGGATCTGCCAATATTACTCAGGTAACCGTTACTCCCACTGTTCAGTTGACAAATGCTAGTTGTGGTTTGAGTAATGGAGGAATCAACCTATCCGTTTCTGGAGGAACTGCTCCTTACACTTTCTTATGGTCAACCGGGGAAACCACTGAAGATTTATCCATGATACCCGGTGGATCTTATTCTGTGACCGTAACGGACGCTACGGGTTGTACCGGAACGATTAATGCTACCGTTTTAGATAACATCGTCTCCTTCACATTAAGTAGTACCATCACAGCCAACACCACTTGCAATGGAGGTAATGGGGCTATCACAGTGACTGTTAATCCGACGGGGACCTATACCTATGAATGGAGTACAACGGCCACCACCAATGCGATCACTGGTCTTCTGCCAGGTAGCTACGAAATTACAGTAAGTGCAGGGGGGACTTGTACGCAAACAGCAACATATGTGGTTCCCGACCAGCCAAATACGCCAACCCTCAGTTTTATCACGACGCCCTCCACTTGTGAGTTAAACAATGGAGCGATTAGTATGACGATTAGTGGAGGAGTGACGCCTTACACCATTCTATGGGATAACAACGCCACTTCCCAGAACCTGAGCTCCCTGTTGGCCGGGACCTATCAAGTAACCGTAACGGGTGCCAATGGTTGTAGTGTGACGGGGGAGGCCACCGTAGGCAACAACAATCCCCCATTTTCCGTGAATCCCAATATTGTTGCGAATACCAACTGCAATGGAATTGGAAATGGGGCGGTAAGCTTATCGGTGAGCCCATCCGGAATTTATACCTATAGTTGGAGTCCTGTAAGTGGCACAGCTAGCGGTTTGGTCGGCCTTTTACCGGGGACTTATTCTGTTACTGTTAGTGCTGGCGGGGCTTGTACGACTACTTTGGATATTGAAATTCCCAATGAACCTAATATACCTGAAACCTATTTTGAGCTCCTTGGCGGCCCTACTTGTGGGCAATCAAACGGAAATATCAACTTTGCCCCATCCAACGGTGTGGAACCCTATACTTATATTTGGTCCAATGGCGTCACTACTCAAGATAACTACGGTATACCAGCAGGTGATTATTTTGTAACGGTTACGGGTGCCAATGGCTGTTCAGAGGTGGGATTCTATTCGGTGCCAGATGAGACCATTGATATAAATGTGAGTGCTAATGTATTTGATAATACCTCATGTACTAATAGTGGGAATGGTTTGATCAACCTGACCGTCACACCTACCACTGTTACTTATCTCTGGTCGAATAATGCGACCACGCAAGATATTTCTGGTTTATTGCCGGGTACTTACACGGTAACTATTAATGCTGGTGGTACTTGTTTTTCAATTGAGTCATTTACGGTGGAGGATAACACGGAGTTTCCAGATTTAAGCCTGGAAACCACCAATCCGGTTTGTGGAGCATCCAATGGTAGTATTAATTTGGATGTATTTGGAGGGCAAAGTCCACTTTCATATTCGTGGTCCAACAGTGCCAATACCCAGGATATCAACGGGTTGGCTCCTGGTGATTACTATGTAACGGTCACCTCCTCTCTGGGCTGTAGCACGGTGGCTTCTGCGAATTTATTTAATGAGGCTACGAGCTTGACAGTATCCGGAGCGATATTTGAAAATACCTCCTGCTCCAATCCTAACGGAAGTATTTTCGTGGATGTGTTCCCGGAAGGGTACACGTACTTCTACAACTGGTCGAATGGTGCTTCTACCCAAAACTTAAGTAATATTGGGACTGGAAGTTATACCGTTACGGTTACCCTAGGCAATTGTCTGGCAGTAGAGACTATTGATATGGTTACCAATGCGGTTGCTCCAACGGTGAGCGTGAGTACTAGTACGGCCACCTGTGGCCAAAATACGGGTACAGCAACGGCTACAGCCGCTGGAGGAGTAGCACCCTATTCCTATACCTGGTCAAGCACCGGAACCAATGCGACCGTCTCTAACTTGGCACCTGGCAACTATCAGGTTACTGTGACAGGAGCCAATGGCTGTACTGTAGTGGGTACTGGTACGGTTGATAATACCAATGTTCCATTAGTCCCAACGGCGGTGGTTACTGCCAATAATTCTTGTGTGAGTGGGAATGGCAGTATTGACCTAAGTGTGGCTCCTGCTGGAAACTATTCTTATACCTGGTCAAACGCCTCCACCTCAGAAGATTTATCGAATTTGAATTCAGGAATTTATACCGTTACGGTGAGCGCTGGCCCAACTTGCTCAGCAACCGCCAGTTTCACGGTCGCCAGCAGTACCTCAGAACCCATGATTTCTTCGGTCATTACCGCTGCAATTTGTGGCCAAAGTGATGGTGCCATCAATATCACCGTGACGGGAGGGACTACCCCATATACTTACATGTGGTCCAATATGGCGACGACAGAAGACCTTTCTGCTATCCCCTCTGGGCTTTACTCCGTTACAGTGAGTGCTTCCAATGGTTGTACGGCTTCAGCTAATTTTACCGTGGCGAACAATAGTTCTACCTTTAGTTTGGCAGGAACCGCCACCCCACTCACCAATTGTCAAAACAACAATGGTGCTGTGGATTTGCAAATCACCCCAGCAGGCCCTTACGGTATTGAATGGTCCAATATGGCCACCTCTGAGGATTTGAGTGGATTGGCTGCAGGAACGTACACGGTTACGGTTACTCAAACAGGTAGTTGCACCGCCTCGATCACGTTTACAGTGGAGGATCAACGGGTGTTGCCAAGTCTGCTATCTGTAGTTACTCCAGAAATTTGTGGCTTGTCAAACGGCGCCATCAACCTGATTGTGAACGGTGGGACAGCCCCCATCTCGATCAACTGGTCTAATTCGGTTTCCTCCGAAGACCTGACTAACTTGCCAGGGGGAATTTACTCCGTGACAGTCTCGGACGTAAATGGATGTTCGGATGTGCTGACAGATACCGTTCCAAACAACCCAATTAATTTCAGTACCACCGTTAATGTGGTTCCTAATACCTCTTGTTTAGCAAGCAACGGCAGTATTTCCTTACAAGTAAACCCTGCAGGGGTGTATACCTATTCTTGGAATACGGGTCAAACTACCTCTGCAATTTCTGGTTTAAGTCCAGGAATGTATATTTCCACGGTCAGTGCTGGCGGAACCTGTGTGGTAATTGATACAGTTGTAGTAGACAATAATACCCCGGCTCCAGTTTTATCGACAGTGGTCACAAATGCACTCTGTTCTCAGCCAACAGGTAGCATTGATTTGACGGTATCGGGAGGTCAGTCTCCCTATTCTTATGCCTGGAGTAACCAAACGAGTCCACAAGATCCTTTTGGTCTCCTACCGGGAACTTACACCGTTACGGTCACTGCAGCCTCCGGCTGTTCCTCCACCGCAAGCGCAGTGGTTGGGAACGACAGCAATAATTTTAGCATTAACGGGCAGGTTACGGACAACAGTTCCTGTACCGCTGGAAATGGCTCGATTAACGTGACCATGACTCCGAGCGGAACCTATACCTATCTTTGGTCCAACACAGCAATTACAGAGGATATTTCTGGATTGACTGCTGGTACGTATGGAATTACAGTGACTGATTTGTCTGGTTGTGCCATTAACAGCTCCTTTACGGTAGCGAACAACCAGGCGAATCCGGTTTTAAGTGGTAATGTGGTGAATATACTCTGTTTCGGGGCGAATACCGGATCCATTGCTACTTCCGTTACGGGCGGTACCGGGCCATACAGCTACAACTGGTCGCCTGCTCAGCCAGGTGCAGGGGCGAATTTGAACAACCTGGTGGCCGGGAATTACCTGGTAACGGTGACCGATGCCTTGGGTTGTACGGCGGCAGCCTCGTTTAATGTAGCTCAGCCAGCTGGTGGCTTGGTGGTCGCTTGCACCCAGGTGCAAGTGGTGAGTATTCCAGGAGCGACCGATGGAGTCGGAGC